>Ga0114968_10000276_pt1 | contig 38063 bp, 36 predicted proteins | sample M_130807_EF_Meta_FD_87020 | JGI IMG/M metagenome (GOLD analysis project Ga0114968, IMG submission 87020) | Freshwater microbial communities from Lake Montjoie, Canada to study carbon cycling - M_130807_EF_MetaG | ecosystem: Environmental > Aquatic > Freshwater > Lake | place: Lake Montjoie... | reverse complement strand
TTCTTTTAACTTTGATAACCATAATTCAAGTGTTATCACCCAATTATCAACATGTTCTAAACAGTGACTAGAATAAATATAATCTACCTGTTCTTCAGGTAAATTATTTGCATCAAAACCATTATTCAATCCAATATCAATTCCAATCGCTCCTGGAAACTTCCACTCTTCTTTACAAAAACCTATATCATAACCATTTCCCTTACAAAAATGCATTGCAAATGGAATTGCAAATTGTGATGCGTTACCTTGAGTTTGAAAAAACGGATAATGAGAGTCTTGAAAATTTATTATTTCCATTATGTATTTTTATTCAAAATATTATTTATATAAAAATATACATAAATAATATTTATTTGTAATTTTAATATACAAATAAATTATAAATAATGAAATACTTTATTGATTTAGATAATACATTATGTTTTACAGATAACAGCGACTATAATAATTCTCTACCAATTTGTGAAAGAATTAGATATGTAAATGAACTAAAAAATCAAGGTCATGAAATAACTATATGGACTGCCAGAGGTGGAAATTCAGGAATTGATCACAGAGAATTAACATTAAAACAACTTAATGAATGGTGTGTCAACTATGACGAATTGTTAATGGGTAAACCAAGTTACGATGTTTATATTGACGATAAATCATTTAATGTGGATACTCATTGGCCTGTACCTAAAAATAGAGTTGAACAAGTAACAAAATCAAAAAAATTACCAGTTGAAATTGTCCCTAAGGGTTGGGGAAAAGAAGTTATTTTTGTAAACAATGACGAATATTGCGGAAAACTTTTATGTTTTGAAAAAGATAAAAAATTTTCCATGCATTATCATATTAAAAAAAAGGAAACCTGGTACGTATCTAAAGGAAGTTTTATTTTAATATGGGTAGAAACAGATACAGGTACTACTCATACCGAATATCTCAAGGTAGGTGATGTAATTACAAATGAAAGGGGAGAACCTCATCAATTGATAGCGATAGAAGATTCTGAAGTTTTTGAGGTTTCAACGAAACATTATGATGAAGATAGTTTTAGAATGTGGAAAGGTAATTAGTAACCAATAATTATTATTATATTACACCCACAATATAAATTCTATGCGATTTTCTATTATTTTTCTTTTCAGTTCATTAAATAATTAATCAATCAATAATGAATATAATTGTTATTGGCGATGTAATGATTGATATAAATTATATTTCTGAAATAAAACGCAATGCTCCCGAGGCGGATATTCCTATATATAATATTTCAAGTTTAAATCACATTTTAGGTGGTGCATCAAATGTTGCTTTAAATTTAAAAAATTTAGGAACAAATGTTGAAATTATAACTGTTATTGGTGATGATAACTATGGAAATGAAATTAAAAATTTGTTTTGCTCAAGTCAACTACAGCATAAAATATTTATTGATAAAGAAAGAAAAACCACTCAAAAAAATCGTATTTTTGTAAATGATAAATTGAATGTTAGGTATGATATTGAATCAACTCATGATATTTCAGATCTTGTTGAAGATGAAATAATCAATTATATTATAAATAAGAATCATTATGATATTGATGCTATTATTATTTCAGACTATGATAAAGGTGTAATTACTGAAAAACTATCTCAAACCATTATTTCATATGCAAACAAAAAACACATACCAACATTTGTAGATCCGAAGTTGAAAAATTATATGAAATACAAAGGATGCTTTTTATTTAAACCTAATCAAACCGAAGCCGAAACTATTTCTGGAGAGAAAAATATTCATAATATATTACATTTTATTAAAAACAAAATAGATTGTAAAAATATTTTATTGACAAGAGGCAAAGAAGGTATGATTTTAAATAATGTTTATAACAAAATAGAACATGAAAGTATTATAAATTTAATTGATGTAACAGGTGCAGGAGATGTAGTTTTATCTGTTCTAGTTTATGTTTTTATCAAAGAAAAAGATTTATTAAAGGCTTGTAAAATAGCAAATTATATTGGTGGGAAAAGTGTCGGTGTTATTGGTAATTACAGTGTTAATCTTAATGATATAAATGAATATGATGCATTGGATATAAATATTGAAAAAACAAAAATATTATATGATTATGAAAATGATAAAATAACAAAGATTTCAAAAAACAATGAAAACATAGTTTTTACTAATGGATGTTTTGATATACTACATTCAGCACACGTTGAATTATTGAAATTTTCAAAAAAACAAGGAGATGTTTTGGTGGTTGGTCTAAATTCAGATGAATCAATTAAAAGATTGAAAGGAGAAACTAGACCCATAAATGATATTGAAGAGAGAAGCAAAATCCTCTCACTATTTGATTTCATTGATTATATAATAATTTTTAGTGATGATACTCCTTTAAATCTAATTAAAGCACTGAAACCTGATATTTTAATCAAGGGAAGCGACTATAATAAAGATAATATTATTGGAAAAGAATATGTTAAAAATATTATATTATTTGATTTTGTTCAAAACAAAAGTTCTACTAGGGTTATAAATAAAATTAAAAATTTATACAAAAAAATATAATTTACTAAAATTACCAAAGAATTTTACGTGATAAATTATTAGCGGAATAAGGGTTCCTAGCCCAATCTCCCTTAATGTTTTTAGAACGCGTTAAATAATTCTTACGGCGTGCTTTATCGTGATGTTTTGTAAAATCTTCATATCCCATTTGTCCAAAATTGATCCAACGGTTATTTTTTTTATCAAATATGGAATATTTTTTTTGTGAATTGGACCCAGGGTATAATTTTGCAGTGCGTCCTAAATATTTATATGCCATGGATTGAGCAGTACGACGATTTGAGTATAGATGAAGACGTGAAGGCCAACTTCTCTTTTTTTGAGTTTTATTTTGCACAGGCATTTATAATAAGCAAATATTTTTATTCGGAAGGACTAATAAATTGATTTGTTTCATACTTGTAATCTGAAAATGTATGCAATTTATCAAAAGGAATGTGAGTTATTACGAAAAACAATTTATTATCATCAACCATTGGTTGAAAATTTATAACTCGGTTATTTACTAACTTTATAATAATATAAAAATATAATTATATTATTATTATTATTATTATTTGCATCATGTCTATGAATAACAATTTTCAAATGAATAATGTCGCTAACGGAGAATATAATATGCATTTTAATTTGGAAAATAACAATATAAAACTAGATAATATTATTGATTTTCATTTAATCAAACTTTTATATGATTTAAATCAAGACATATACGAAAAAATAGATTTAAAAATAGTTAATGATACTCAGGCTATATTATTAGCAATAAACAAGCATTTGTTTCAAGATTTAGGTATTAGTCAAAAATATTCATGTCTTAAAATAACAAAAAAAATACAAGATACAAAGAAAATAATTTTTGATTTACAAACAATAAAAACAAATTCAATTGAACATTCTATGTCACATTTAATCCCTGAAAAAGCGGAACAACTGCCTATTGAACAATTTATTATTGTATGCAATGTAATAAATCAACATAAAATAAATACTATTATTGATTTCAAATTAAATACTAATATCATTGAATTACCTGATTTTATAGAGAATGTTTTATGTAAAATATTTATGAAAATGTTTAAACGCGTAAAACAATTTATAGAGAATATACAATAATATAACAATTATAAATACCGTAATAATTATTATATAGAAATGCAAATAATTAGATTTACATTCAATGATATAATAAAATTATTTAGAAATGTATTATTTTTAATACAAACATCTTGGATTTGTTTTACTGAATTTCCATTGTATTTTTACACCAAAAATTATGATCTATTTATAAAAAGATTTACAAAAAGATTAGCATCAATCAATATTTTATATGTAAAAGTATTTCAAGCGCTTGCATTGAATAGTAGTATTATTAATGAAAAAATGAATAATGAATTACTTAAATTTACAGATAATGTCTCATTTACAAAAGATGACATTGATTATGATACGCTTTTGCTACTTTCCAAGGACTACGATATTGCTTTTGAAAATGGTTTTGATAAACCAATCAATTCTGGAATGATATCACTTGTTTATCTAGCTACATGTAAATATACAACAAATTCTATCATAATCAAAATTAAGCGAAAAAATATAGATAAAAAATTAGAACAAGGAATAGACAACTTATTATTTTTTGTAAATTTATTAAATTTCATACCGTTTTTTCATAATTATAAAATTTCCGAGACTATTCAAAATAACATTAATATTATTAAAGAACAAACCAATTTTAATAAGGAAATTGAAAATATAAAAAGAATGCAAAAAAATTGTATGAATCTTGACTATGTAAAAATACCTTGTGTTTACGATAATATAAACAATGAATATGAAAATGTAATTGCGATGGAACAAATAATCGGAAGAAAATTCAATGAATTGGATAAGGAAGATTATTTGGAATTTGCAAAACAAGTTATTAAATTTGGCCTAGTTACTTCACTAATTCATGGACTTGCACACGGAGATTTTCATGTTGGCAATATTTTATTCATTAAGGAAGATAGTAAAATTGAAACAGAAAAAGAACGCTATAAATACAAATTGGGTGTCATAGATTTTGGTATCGTGAATGAAATTAATGAACCCTTAAAATCTAATTTATTAAAATGTTTAACATCTGTTTTCCAAGAACCACCTACTGTTTTTTTGGATAAATTTGCTAATTCAGGAATTTTTGAACCTTATAATGTAAAAGATATTGTACCAGAAAAAATATACAATACTATTATTAATTTGAACGTTACTCTGGTTGAAGAATTGTTATATTCAAAACAATTAAAAATTTTTCACTTGTATGAAATTGTAAAAATATTATTTGTTAAATTAAATAGCAATGAAAATGATATTTATAATATATCAAAATATGGGATTAAGCCTAGTAAGGCGATTATTAAATTACAACTTTCTTTAGCAATGGCAAACGGTGTAACTTTTGCGTTGTGTCAAGATAAAACATTGCAAATTACAAATGAAGTGATAAATGAATTATTTCACACAAACTTATTTATGGACGAATAAAAATAAAGTAATTTTATGCAACACTCATATTTGCATGATTTTTCAAAAAATTGATAGAACAGCTTTCAACAAGTAAACCTCCGTTGGCGTATATGCCATAATTCATTCGTTCATCTTTATTTTCAAGTGCAATATGCCATATAGTAAAATTGCCTTGCGAATTCCAAGGTTCCGCGCGTTCATCTGCGCAAGCAATAAGACGGTACTTACTGTCTGTTACATAAATGTCACCCATATAATTCATTATATTTTCACGTTCTATTTCAGTAAGTGTATCTACTAAAATAGAATGGAACCCAGTTATATATAAATCCTCTGTTAACTCGGGGTATTTTTCTGTAGAACACTTGTACAAACGTTCTTCTATACGTTCATTATTTCCAAAATTTACAATATTTCCTTTTCCAATAAGCTCAATTTTTTTATATCCATCACGCGTAGTTTTAATTAAATCACCCTTTTGTAAAGTTTCAATAGGAACAAATGTTTCTTTTCCTTCTACCAGGGAGAGAATTTTTGAACCTTCTAAGAAGCATGGTGTGGCTGGGTATACATTATAACTTGTAGAACCAAAAACAGATAAATCAAAACCATTATTATAAACTCCTGTGGCACCGACACCTTGAGGTTGTGCAACACGCCATGATGTATATGTACCTATACTTCCGGAGAACAATAAACCTAACTCCCAATTATAATCATATCCACGTGCAATATAGTTTATTCCTGCATAAGCATCCGCATAATTGTCATAATAATATATGTTAGGAGCCCCAACCGGATTTACAAATTCATTCATCGGACCTAATAACAGACGTGGTTCAATTCCAGTATTGCGTGTCAAATGTAAAACACCTTCATTGAATTTGAATGCAGTATTTGCAGTAATAGGATAAGAATCATTGTCAATAATAAATTCACCATCACTATCGTTAATATATGCTAAATATGTGTTTTCAAATTTTGTAGAACCACTATCTATATGAGGATTTGTATCACCTTTAATCCATTTCATTGGTATTTCAGATACATTTGAAAAGTCTAAACCAAAACAATTAGTCAGGGAAGCTCTCAATGTTTCGTTAAGTGGTACATTAAAATACACTGTGCTGGATGGATTAGACGAGTTGAGTTTATCCTTTGCTGCGGATACCTCAGGAAGTTGAGTTAAATATTCAATTTCCTCATTAGAAAATACATTGTAAAAAACAGATGCCATTTTATATAATTTATATATAATATTATTTATATAAATTACATTATTTGATTCGTTTATTTTTTTTGATAAAATGTACAAATTTATTTTCTATAACTTTTTCTTCTTCTAGTTGATTTTCTTTTTTTGGCTGATTTTCTTCTTTTAGTGGTTCTTTTCTTTTTGTAGCGACGTCCACCCATTATTGAACAACCTTGAGAGTTGCCGTTTAGTTTACAAATCTCTTTTTTATAGCTGTTTATTTGTTCCCTGGCACCGAAACCAGTAGATTCATAATTCATAGAATCTTCCGCACTACCCATTACAGCATTAAGTTCTTTAATTCGTTGATTAAGCCACTCAATTTTTTCTTCTTTAGACATATCTTCATAACTAGGCATTACAAATAAAATGTTCTTATATAATACAAAAATATTTTATTTTATTTTGGACTGCTAAAATTGTTATACTATAAAAAATACAAAAAATGAAAACAAACAATTTTATCAAAAACAAGGTTCCAGCTCGCTATCATAATTCAATATTTTACCTTGTAACACGTGAATATAATATTCATAATCTTTATTATACGCAACAACTTGCCATTTTGGAACAGCACACTTGCTTTTTGCAAGCTTATCAATATCAGTTAAATAATGTTGCCTATATTTTTCAGCAAGTTTTATTTTATCAATGATTGTATTTACATTTCTGTCTTCAATAAATAAAGAACAATAAACCGGTTTATTGCCATTGATTGTTCTTCCAATACGGCAATCATTATCGTTTATTATGACTTTATTATATTCAAACCCATAGGCAATTGCAATAGTATTTTCACTCATATTTATAAAGTTTATATATAATTATTATAAAATATAAAATTGATATTAAATACTTTTATACATTATAAATTAATAAGTATTATTTATATTATAAATAAAATGAACCAAGACTCTAGCAATACTACTAAACAAACTTTTATATTTGTGGACGGTAGCTATTATTGCTTTCACAGATATTATTCTCTCTTAAATTGGTGGAAAAATGCGTTTCCAGAAGAACCATTAGACAACCCTATTGAAAATCCAGTATTTGTAGAAAAATTCAAAAAAACATTTGTTGAAACCTTGCAACAAATACCCAAAAAATTAAATCTATGTAAACCAAAACCGAAATCTAGAGGGAAAAATAAAAACCCTGTCGCCACCACCACTGCCACCACAAGTGATAATGATGAACCTATTATAAAAATGATAATAGGAAAAGATTGCAAGAGACAACATATATGGCGCAATGATTTTTACGATAAATACAAGGCAACCCGACCAAATGGTGGAGCGGAAGATGGATTTATGGGCGGACCGTTTTTCAAAATGGCTTATGAAGAAAATCTCTTTCAACAAGCAGGAGCCGAACAAATTCTATATCACCCACGACTAGAGGCAGACGACTGCATCGCCATTTATGTGAAACACTTGGTTGAAAAATATCCTGCAAATGAGTGTAGTATTTATATAATTACAAGCGATAACGATTATTTACAACTAATCAGAGAAAATGTACACATATACAATCTTGCTTTCAAAAATTTGAAAGAATCCAAAATATTTACAGGTAATCCAGAAAAAGATTTAAAAATAAAAACCATCATGGGCGACACAAGTGATAATATACCATCCGTTTTCCCAAAATGTGGTATTAAAACAGCTATAAAATGCGTAGAAGACCCCGAATTCTTTGAGAAAAAAATGAATGATAATGTTGCATATTACGAACAGTATTTATTGAATGATACATTAGTTTCTTTTGATAAAATACCGCAAGAATTAGTAGACGAATTTAGTGAAAATAATAAATATATATAATAAATAATAATAGTAAAATGATCAAACCATACCTGAGAGCGTTTGTTATAGGTTCGTCGGTTTTAGTATTTTTACCCTATTTTTTAGTTGTAAAATCTATGGTAACTAAAAATTATAGTTATGATGATTATACGCTTTTAGCACCAATAGGACTAGGTTGTTTTAATGTTTTATCTTTAGTTTTAGCAAATAAATTAAAATTATCAACAAAAAACAGGTTTTTGATGATAAGTGTACTAGCCCCCACATTTGTAACATTTTTTATATATTTTATAAAAGCGTATAATTATACTACAGTCAATCAATGGTTTAACCATATATGGAAATTATATTTGTTCTATTTCATAGTTTTTAATTTTGTAGTCTATTATCTAGATAAGCACATATAATTTATATAATTTTCAAACAATAGGCAAGTCATCTCTAACGAAATAAGCTGCTCCGTCGGGTGTCCATTCTATTACCATAGTGATAATTTCAACCCCATTTTCTATTGCAACCTTTACGGCTTCTTTATATTCAGGATCTATAACAGAAATGGTAAATCTATCTACATCAGTTCGTTGTATTACATAACACATAATACAACGAGTTTTAGACTCTTTTTTGATTAGTGTAAGTTCGCGAATGTGTTTCAATGCTCTTGGGCTTACAGTATCTGTTGCCTTTTTACGATAACCATCTGGGAAATAAGCAACTTTTGACCCAAAATCGCGGTCATCATAGTTCTTTTTTTTACGCTCAACTGCAGTTATATCTTCATAATCGGCAAGTGGAACATTTTTAACTTCCATAATAAATGGCAAACCATTTTCATCAATACCACTAAAATCAAATCGTGAATCAACCTTGCCCTCTACATATACTACTGTTTCTCTCTTATATGCTTTTATATTCTGTAATTTTGACAAATAATTTTTAGTCAAAGCTTGTTCAGTCAAATCTTCCGCTAATTTGGGATGCACTCCCACTATTATTGATTGATTACGCTGTTTATCTACAAAACGCGACAAATAAACGCGGTAATTACATTTTGCTTTTTCTGCGAGAGTTTTATTTTGTAATTTTGTCATTAATATAGTAGCGCCTACGTCAACTAGCCCACAACAACCGAGTGAAGCAGTGTGACCTAATATTTGTTTCTCTTCATTGTTTTCTAAACCAGATATTTGGATATCTGCAACATAAGGCGATTTAATTATTTTAGAAGGTCGTTTTATAATTTCACCTTCTACTAATTGTTCTAGTTTCATCAATAAATTTGACATTATTTAATTATTACATTAATATCCAAATTTATTATAAAGATTTATTTTCAATTTTATTTTAAATATATAAGTATTATAAGTATAAAGAATAATAATACATGAATATTATTCCTAATGAATTAAAAATAACAATTAATACAAATATTCCTGGTTTTCAAAATTTTAAATACAAACCCTCTATGACTTTTCCAAATGATAAAAGTGACAACAATATTCAATTTAACCCCCTTATTAAACTCAAATCTTCTGTTATTAATTCATTACCAACAGATATTCAAAAAAAAGAATTTTTTAATAAAGGATTATTTCAATCATTAATAAACGCACATGGATTGGTTAGAGAAAAATCTTTAGTTGAAGCAACTAAAGAGGGTTATGTAGATAACAATATTAAAGTAACCTTAGATACACTATTTCCTAGTAATAGTATTTTATATATAAATGGACAACCTTATGCTATTGCGGATGTTCAATGGACAAAGGGTGATTGGAAAATTGATAAAAAAGTAGAACAATTGCCTCAATTGGAAAGTAGTAAAATCACAGATCCTTATTTATATAATATTGTTGTTAAGGATGAATTAATAAGCGGTGAAAATGAATTGCAGCAATTGCCCAAAGATGTTATTTACGGTTCAAATTTTACTGGGCCTCAAAATGTAGCAAGTGGTACCAGTAATTTGAATCCTGTTCCACCGGCAGAACCACCAGCGACATCAACTACAGATCAAGGACCAACACCAACTACAAATCAAGGACCAACACCATCTACAGATCAAGGACTAACACCAACTACAGATCAAGGACCAACAGAATCACAATCACAAGCAAAACAACAACGTAATCAGGGTTCTACTGGAACTAAACCTATAAAACCAACACCAAAATATCTGCAAATAAAAGGAGGACCTTCGCAAGAATTGCAACAAAAAGAAAAAGAACTTCAAATGAGAGAGAAAAAAATATCACAACAACAAGAAGATTTATTAAAACAACAACAATTAATAGCAAGACAATTAACAGATAAACAAGAAGAATTAACACAACAACAAAAACAGTTACTTTTGGAACAAGAAGAACAAATATCAAAACAGCGTAAACAATTACTTTCCGAGGAACAACTATTAAATCAGCGATTGGTACAAATCCATAAACAATTTAATATTCGTCCACCATTGCCACCATCGCTTCCAAATAACTCTAATAATTTGCAAATTAAAGATGAAGGTAATGATGATAAAGTTAAAGAAGATGAAAATGAAAGTGATAATAATATATCTGATTACAAAATGAAATTGATATTCTCACGAAAATCGTCACAAACTATACGAGAATATTTTAGAAATAAAGATTATTATTCTATGGTTAATACTATTTATAAAAATATGAATGAAAATGATAAAGCAGTTATAGATAAATTTTTAAGAGAATCAAGTGGTGTTGTTGTAAAAACACCAGCAGAAAATTTAAGTACAAAAGCGTATACTATAATAAATAACAATATACAAGTAAATACGAATTCTGGTGGTGGAGATTGTTTTTTTATAGCGGTTGCGGATGCAATCAATTATCATAACTTGAATGTCAAGACTAGCGCAGATAAAATAATTTATAATAATTATGGTAAAGGTAATATGATTTTTACGCAAAAATTTTTGAGGTCTATAGTCGCAGATTTTATTTTAATTAAAATTGAAAAAGATAAACTATACTTACATGATCTACTTGTTACTGTACAACTAAATGTTGATACGCTTAACAGTGAGTTTTTAAAACAATATAATGATTATAGAGAGCAAAACAATCTTCCAATTACACAAGAAATATTCACTAAAATAATTAATAATATTTATAATAGTGTTGATAGCTTTTTAGTAAAAAAGCCTATAAAAATGTCAAAAGAACCGTTAAAACCCCCATTCAGTGCTTATAAAGATAAAACAGAAATTAAAAACTATATGGAAAGTTCTGATCATTGGGCAAACCAACTGGCAATAGATGCATTATGTGAAATATTAGGTTTAAATATAATTGTCGTGGAACATTTTGATAATAAATTAAGAACTCCGTATATATACAATAATGATAAACATTGGTCAAAATATATGTTTTTGTATCATGATAACGTTCATTATGAATTAATATCTTTTAAACGTATATCTAGAATTCCTAATATATTTAGAAGTGGTTATAAAAACAACATTGAATATATAGTTATTTTTGATAAAATAGGGTATATTTTTCCACCATTAACTATGATTTTTCTAATTTTTGCAACTAATTATATTAATATTAAAGATCAAACTAATAGAGAAAATTACAAATTATTGCCTTATATACTAAAATTATTATACAATATTTTTGAGAAAATAAAAAAAAATTCTCAAGATGAAGTTAATAGTGAATTTTTAAAGGTGTTTCAAAATTATTTTAATTCATCTAAAATGTTAACTGAAAATAAAAATAACAGTGATAATAGTGATAATAGTGATAATATTGTAACTACTACAAATCCTTTACGTCGTGAACAAACAAATAATAATAATGATAATAATGATAATATTGTAAAACCTGATGATGTAGAAGTTGATTTTAAAGGTGGAAATGGTCAAAAAACACAGCAATTACCCTATGTATCTAGTTATGATAAAAACAATAGTTCATTTGAAAATAATAATAATAATACAAAATCAAATATAAGTTATTACATTACAATTGATATGGCATTGCAAAAAGGCAGTTCGTTAACACCTGAAATACTTAGCAATTTGAAATGTTTAAATAAATGGGGAGCCGTAAGAAAAAGCTATGCTGAGATAAGAGGACTTAAATATCTTACTCTTCCCGATTATAATAATAATAATAATTTCCCTTCAAAAAATATAGAAAATAATAAAAAAGATATCAAAGATATTATTACACCTAAAACAGTAAAAGGGGGTTTAGGTTTAAATAGACAAAAATCCAAAAATAAAACTAGAAAACGCAAATAGTTATTTGTTTACATTCTTTGAATATCAAATTTAGTAAATGCTTCTTTTTGTTGTTTTCTTTGTTTCTCTCTTTTGGCTTTTTCTAAAACTGCGATAGCACTAGTAATTTCTGTTTCAGAAATATCGCCATTATTATTTGTATCTATCAATTTATGTAAAATTCTATAATCATGTGGGACTACGCATAAACTACTTTCTTCATTAAATAAATGTTCAGATAATATAGTAAATACAGCAGTTAGTCCTAAAGCCACATAAATATCACGAGTACCCATCCATGCCATAGCAAATACCAGTATTTGTTTACTTAACGTAAATTTCATATATTCTTCTGTTGATTTACTAAATTGTATTGACATGAATTTGGATCCAACGTTTAATAAAATCATAATAACACCTGCAAAAAATTTACTATTATTCAAATACATTACATGTGTATTTATATGTCCTAATCCATTAAACAGTGGAGTAAATATATTTGTATTTTGAGCTGGATTCGGAATTATTTTTGATGGTGATTTCGTCATATATTTAATTGATATATTAAATTAAACCAATTTTTCTAAAATTTACAATTGATTCATCTTTAATTTTATTATAGTAATTTTCACCAGTTATACGAATATCTCTTAGATAAGGACGATACATTTGACGAAACCCTGATATAAAAGTTTCCCTTTTATTGTTTGTAAAATAATTATACTGAAAAAATTTATAAATAACAAAAAATAGAATTATTATTAAAAAGAAATAGTGATATTTTTTTATATTCATTGTTGTTATTACTATTGTTTTGTAATATGTTATAATATGTTATAATATTTTTATAAAATATTATTATAGTTTAAAAAACCCAAATAAATTGCTAAACTTAGAACCTTCATAAGGCGATACATCAATAGATTGATTATAATATTGATTTACTGGTATAGAATTTGATTGTTTGCCTCTTTTAATATTATTTTCAGTAGTTTGTAAATCAAACCCTTCAATAGATTTATCTGCTTTAACGTCAGATGATTTTGTGGTAACATTAATTTTATCATTTGGAACAACTGCATGAGTATTTATATTAGTACTTATAGTGGTGTCACTGGTATCAGGACTAGTAGTTAAAACTCCCTTTTCTTCTTTTTTATTATTCATACTCACACCATCAATACCTTCAAAAATTGAATAGTTGTTGTTACTAAACATTATGATAATAATAAATACACAAACAATTCCTAAAATTTTATTGAGATAACTTGCAAATAATATTATGATAATAAGAAAGCTTCTTCCTAAATATGTATCGGTAAATAAATTAAACATTTTGGTTTCACTTAAAATAATTACTAACAATAGTGCAAGGACAACCCCAATACTGTTTTTACTTAATGTATTTATAGCCATTTTATATTATTATCATATAATATTTTTGATAATATTAAAAATAAAATAAATGTATGATAAATATTTAATTTCAGTGTGTTCTACAAATTATTATCTTAATTTTTAATAAGAAGAATGTCTTTAGCAATTTACGCTGCTCCATTTGATGATAATTTAAATAATAATGATAATGATAATATAATACAAAAAAAAAGGCAAGCACATAATCATAATAAAACACAAAAAATGTATAATAATAAAGAACCTTTTACACCTTCCACAAATTTTGATAAAAAAAAGGTAAATTCAGTTTTAGAAGAAATTCATAATACTACAGAAGAAGAATCTAGTTCTCAAATGGAGAATAACTTTTATCCGCCTCCTAACCCTCAATCTGCTGGTGTACAAAAAACTATTAATAATGAAGCAATGCAAAATATGATAAATGAGAATAATATGAATATGTATAAAGTTTTAGGAAAATCGCCTCAACCAAATTATGATGATAATAGTAATTTAGAATTAAATAATTATCGTGTAAATTATGGTGATAATAAAAGCATAGATGATTACTACAAAAAAATGTTACCAAATATGAACGATAATTCACAAAGAAATCCTGTAAATAAACAATACTACACAAACGAAATACAAATGCAAGGATACTCTACAGGACAACCAAGTCAAGATGTTCTTTTACAAAAATTAAATTATATGATCAATCTACTTGAAGAAAAACAAGATGAAAAAACGAATAATGTGACAGAAGAAGTGATTTTGTATTCATTTTTAGGAATATTTATTATTTTTGTGATAGATTCTTTTGCCAGGGTTGGAAAGTATGTGCGATAGTCCACCTTTTGAAAAGGTTGAGCCAAACAGTGTTGCGAAATATTTTTTATAAAAAGATTGTAATAAATAGCTTTCGTGAAGTTTTTTACGCCGTTGAAGAATTCAAATGGCGTCCCATTTTAAATCTTTGCGGGTATAAACTGTTTATTATCTTTTGAGTTGTATAAACATTTTTTATTTGTTATTAATATATAATGATATCTTTAGATATTAATTATTACAGGAATAAAAGTGAACTTTGCGAACTTGGTAAAAAATATGATACTGATAAATCATCGGAACGTTCTAATGTAACTGATTCAAGACATTGTCATCCATACACATTATTTTATGATGCATTATTTAAGGATAAGAAAAATGAACAATTGCAAATTGCCGAATTAGGAATATTAGACGGCGCATCATTATTAATGTGGTGCGAGTATTTTAACAAGTCAAATATTTATGGTTTTGAATATAATCAAGATATGATTAATAATTTTAAACAAAGATTCAATAATGAACGAATATCACTTTCACATATAGATGTTACCAATGAAGAAAGTATTAAAAACACTTTTACTAATTTAAATCTAGAATATGATATTATAATTGAAGATACTACTCATCAATTTGAAGATCAAATAAGAGTAATTGAAAATATTTATCAATATTTAAAACCAGGAGGAATATTGATAATTGAAGATATTTTCAAATCTTATAAAGAAAATGATTATATTGAGAGATTGAACACAATTTTAGAAAACTTTCAAGATTATTATTTTGTATCACTTGATCATGTTAATAGAAATTCTACAGGTTGGGATAATGATAAATTATTTGTATTAGTAAAAAATGGCGCGGAACCAATTTTTAAAAACAACAACAAAATGACAATTATAACACCATCATACAGAGTAGATAATTTATTGAAAATTAAAAATAGCATTAATTTTGATTATGTAGACGAATGGATAATTGTTTATGATGGTAGTAAAATAACTGAAAACCCAAATGTTTTTGAAAACGATAATAATGGTAAAATTAAAGAATATGTTTACACAGGTGAAGGTACATCAGGAAATCCTCAAAGAAATTATGCTTTAACTAAAATTAGTAATCCAGATACGTTCTTATATTACTTGGATGATGACAATACAATTCATCCTGATTTGTATAAATTGATGAATGTAATAACTAAAGGTAAAATGTATACTTTTAATCAGTCAAATAGATTAAAAGGAAATATTATAAGATCAGGTAATATTGATACTGCTATGCTTTTGATTCATTATGATTTATGTAAAAATATAAAATGGATTAATGATATATATGAAGCAGATGGTTATTATATAATGGACTGTTGTAATAACAGTAAATTTAATTATATATATGTTGATAATGATTTATGTTATTATAATACGATTCCACCTTTAGAAAAGGTGGAGCCAAATCTGTGAATTTTTGGTCATGCTTTTTAGTGATGCTTTTTGGTCATGCTTTTTAGTGATACTTTTTGGTCATGCTTTTTAGTGATGCTTTTTGGTCATGCTTTTTGGTCATGCTTTTTAGTGATACTTTTTGGTCATGCTTTTTTGGTCATGCTTTTTAGTGATGCTTTTTGGTCATGCTTTTTAGTGATGCTTTTTAGTGATACTTTTTGGTCATGCTTTTTAGTGATGCTTTTTGGTGATACTTTTTGGTCATGCTTTTTGGTCATGCTTTTTAGTGATGCTTTTTAGTGATACTTTTTGGTCATGCTTTTTGGTCATGCTTTTTAGTGATGCTTTTTGGTCATACTTTTGGCTCCACCTTTTCTAAAGGTGGAAAAAGGTGGAAAAAGGTGGAAATAATATTTTTATAAAAACCATTTAAACCAATACCAATATGTAATAATAATATTATAAACAATGTCCGTAAAATACATAATAGTTCACAACAAGCATGAAGGTTGTTATGATTTTCAATATTACGAAGACAACTCCACAAAAACAAGATTGACCTCTATTACAATTAATCCCCCCAAGGTTTTTTTATTTACTGATAAAGAGCAAGCGCACGAGTTTTTTAGTGAATATATGAATGATGTAGATGTGTTAGATATCAGATGTAAAAAAGAAAATGATGAAGTAGAACATATTGACTATTGTACATGCGGTTGTATTGAAATGGATGATGATGGAAACCCAATCTTGTTTTATAATAAGAAAAACCAAATATTTTTCCTAGAAATTGGCGCACAAGTATTTACACCACCATGTGATATCAAGATTGATATCAGTAATTTGAATTTAACGAATAAATTAATTCGTAAATGTAAGACTTTAGGTAAAGAGCAAAAACAGCGATACATAGAATTAGGTAAAATGTGCGAACAATTAAAAGACGATGATTTTTAAACCAATAAAAAAAATATATATTAAATGTATAGTATGGTTTGTTCTCCCTTAATTGGATATATTTTAATATGTTTAACATTTCTTATACCGTATCCAAGGTATAGTTTATTGCCACTTAACTTAATAGGTAATATAGTAATTGGTGTTTTGTTGTATTATTTATGTAGTATTGGTTTGAAACGTTTTGCATGGGCAATTGTTATAATACCACTATTTATTGCAATTGCAGCAAGACGATCTTTTAATGATTATGCAAATTCGTATGAAGAAAATAAACGCAAAAAATAAACCGTTTCAATTAATAATCAACACTTTTTCAGGTTTAAAACTATGATATGCAAAATTATAAAAAAAATATGCAGTAGGGCTCACAACAGAAGGCGCAGTTTTCATACAAATATTTTCAATTATTAAATTGTTATGCGAAATATTTTCAATAGCCGCAAAACCAAAATAGTTTTTTTCAGCTGTTTTCCAAAAACTTATTTTGAAACCTTGAATGAAAAGATCACTTCCTTTTATCTCTTCATTTTTATCAAGACTACCAAATCCATTAATAGAAGCAAAGCATGACAATATTTCTAATCCTTTTTCATAAAATACGCATGATTTTCTATAAAAATAGGCGCACCGAATATTGTTACTCTCTCCTTCTATTAAAACATAAACAAAAATATTCTTGGTCTTGATTAGTTCAATAATATTTGCATGTTCCGTATTAATAATAATTTCAAATTTATCTGCATTTGCTTTTATAAAATCAAGTAAAAAGTGGTAATTTTGTTCATTAATCTCCAATAATTTGTACATCGCATGCAGTTCACGTGGTTTATGCCATTTTTTCATTGAAAAACCATAAGTAGAGTATACACATAATGGAATAATCCCAGTCAACTGTTCTTCTCTCTTAAAGAGACTCACTGCTATTTTTTTATTAATATGTCTTTGGTTGTAATCATGAGTTTGAATGATTTGTGGCGCAATCCCCTTTTTTCTATAATTTTTATCCACACACAAATAATCAACGTAATAAGCATCAAAAACGCTTTCCTTATCTCCTTTATTGATAAAAACATGGATAGGTCTTGATGTCATGACACCAACAATTCGCGCTTCATCTAGCACAGTTCCTTTTTTTAAGTCAGTCACAAGTTCTTTTTCGGTATAAAAAGACACAAATGATGTAGCATTATGACTTGTGAAATACGGCGCAACGTTTTCAATCTTAGGGCAAAAAATGTTGTCTTTGTTTTGCAAGTAATTCAAATTAATAAAATGAATAAATCGTTGCAATTTAATATCAGAAAGTTCATTATAGACAACAGTTTCAATATTTTTAAAATTTGTGTACTTGTTCTCTCTTGGTAATTCATGTTGAATTATTCCAGGAGGTGCAAACATATACCAAAAATCATAAACGTGGAAGACGGGTTGTAAAACCCAAAATCCATATTTCATTCGTATGTAAGTGTAAATAAGGATAATAACGGTTATAATTGTAATAAATGTGTAAGGTAATGTCTCATACATATTTATTTATGATTTAAATAATTTTATTATTTAACTAAATATTTTTCTTTTGCTTTTTCATAAATCTCAATCGCCTTTTCTTTATTCAAAAAACTACCAATTGTTACCTTTTTATTTTCCAAATCTTTGTAATGACTAAAAAAATATTCAATCTTATCTAATGTATGAATTGGCACATCATTCAACCCATTGATACTCTTACAATTAGGATCAATTTTATCTATAGGAGCCGCGATGATTTTAGGGTCATTACCTTCATCATCAGAAGTATCTAAACAACCTAATATTTTACATTTTATATAAGATCCAGGAACCAACTCATCTTCCATTAATAAAACCACGTCTAATGGGTCACCATCATCGCTTAGTGTCTTCGGTATAAACCCATAATTAAAATTATATTTCAATGGTGTATGCAAAATTCTATCACAACGTAATGCATTTACATTTTCATCGTATTCGTATTTTATATGAGAATTTTTAGAAATTTCTATAAAAACATCTACTACTCCTGGGTTTTCCATGTAATGTAATATAATAATTTATTTATTATCTACAATCATTTCTTTATATTTTTATTTTTGTTTGTTTTCTTTTTGCAATGGTTTATCCAGGTTTCATAAAGACATACAAATATTGATATTCATAAGCGACCTTTACTAAATCAACTTTTGCATGTATTAAAAAACCTGCGTCTTGTGCCATATTAATAATATCACCCAAATCGTTCATATATAAAACATGTTCTTGCTTTCTCACTTTACCATCATTGAATTTGAATTTTTCTTCAAAAATAGCTATGTCAGATGATTCGCCCAATTTAAAATCAGCATTGTAGACAAATTCATTGAAGTTCACCTTTGTTTTAGTGATGCGTTCCTTTGCATATTTTTGCGGTGAAACAATAAACAACGGATTGCCTGGAGGTAATATAGGATCAAACTTGTATCTATCTACTAAATGTACAACTAAATAACCACCTGGCATTAGCCAGTCCATGCAGTTTTTGAAAAATTCCGCCTTATTTTCAATGTAATAAATCGTAAAATATAATGCCAAAATATGAGTAAATGAATTATTACGAAATGCATCTCTGTTTAATACATCAGCTTGTTGAAAATTTAAACCAGGATAATTTTCTTTAGCTTTTTTAATCATAGAAGGAGATATATCAATACCAACAACCTCTAAATTTTTATTTTGTGATATTTTTGCCACATGATGTCCAGTACCACACCCAACGTCCAAAATAATTGATTTTGAGGTTGGAGCACTTTGATTTAGTATAAGACCTACTTCATAATCATTTTTCATTTCATTAAATACAAGGTAATCGTATATATTTGCATAAAAATCATCATAAATATCCATCCCTTTTTTGAAAAGAAATTGATTTTGCTGTTGAAAGCCTTCTCTCTTAATCATGTTGTCTCTATTGTTTGGGTTCATTTTTTGTACATATTTAAAAAAAACAATAACAATTAACAAGATAGATGTGAATATTAATATTTTACCAAAATTAGATAATTTATTATATAGATTTATAATTGATTTTACTGGATTTTTCATTTTTATCTATATGTATTGTTGTTATTTTTTTTGTATAATTTGTATTATATAATTCTATGTCTACAGATTCAGAAATAAATGATATTAGACAACCTAAAGATTTTAAAGGTATCACTTTTTCCAAGTTTAAAAAGGGCGATGTTAAAAAAGAATTGCTAAATAGTTTAATTGGATCAAAAATTGAGCCCGCATGTTATTGGAGCGGTGAATTAATATGTTCTGGTCATTATAGTGATTTATGGGATACGATATTGCATTTTTACAGTAAGTTTATCCATTTAGGAAATCCTAAACTTTCCATTTATTTAGAACTTAGAATTGATAATTTTAAACAAATTATTAATAATGGTTATGTAAACAATGAATTGAGAATGCGAAATAATGCGAAGATTAGAAAACTTTTCTGTGAAATCATGTGTGTGTTATGTGACGCCAAAAGAAAACATAGTTTTGATGATGTTAAAATTAAAAAGGATGACTTTGATATGACTCAGATGACCGACAGGTTCAAGGCTCCTACTATTCATTTTGCTGAAGATTATTTCATGAAAGATGATCCAAAAGAATTGTTTATTGCTGTTAATGAATTAGTATTTAACTTGTCAGACAATTCAAAAAATGTTATACAAAGCTGTTATTGGATTGAATGGTTAATTGAATTTGAAAATATATGCAAACTAAAAAAAGAAAAACTAAAATGTGAAAGAAGGGCAAATATACATTCTCAAGTAGAAAATAAATACCAATTAGATGTGATTTGGTTAATATGGGATATATTTTTAAAGAAATCAGAAACATGTTCACCTATAATAAAAAAAATAATCAAGGCACTTTTGTCATTGTTCACATTAAAATATACTAGTGGATGTAATAGAAAAAGGAAATATATATTGTATTTTGTTGTGTCACTTTTGTGTGAAAATGTTAATTTAAGTGAAGAAATTATGCGTGAAGAACAAAAAGAGGTTGTAGCAAACGTTATTAAAAATATTGATAGCATTTATAAACAAATCAAAAAAAACGAAGAATCGCCTGGTACAGACTATTTATTCAAAGATGTAAAAGCTTCTAATTTAGAAAAAACAATTGAAAAACTAGAAGCTATGAATTCATTTGGAGAGAAATTTGTTCCTAGGTTGTAATTGATTTGATAATTGCTTTATTTTATATGTGCATATATTATATAGAAAATGACAAAATTTACAAAAAATAATAATATGCGTAGTAAAAAAACACGTAAAAATAGAGCTTCGTCATCGTTTATGAAGAATTTTGAGAGGGAAATCACAGTGTACTTTTTTGAAATGCTTTTATTGATAAAACTATATCATTGGAAAACTCATAGTTATGCAACTCACAAAGCAACAGACGAGCTTTATTCTAAATTTAACGAAAATATGGATAAGTTTATTGAAGTTCTTTTAGGAAAAACGGGGATGAGAATTGATTTAATGAATAAAACCCAAATATCATTGTATGATTTAAACAATCAAACTCAACTAATAGGAAAGGTAAATTCATTTAAAGATTATTTAGTTAATTTAACAAATAACAAAGCAATGAAAACGATGACAAATACAGATTTATTAAACATTCGGGATGAGATTTTGGGAGATATGAACCAATTTTTGTATTTACTTTCTTTCAAATAATTTTTGAATGTTTATATGAAGAATATATAATAAAAATTAATATATATATATTTTTATTATATATGGATAATTCTTCATTATCTAAAAAAATTATAGAAACTATAAATGGAACTAAAAATAATGGTATAGAATCTATTGCTTCATCATCATCATCATCATCATCATCATCATTAACTTCTTCAGAAAAAGGATGGTTTAGTTCTCTTTTTTCAGTTTCAATTACCACGTGGATTATTATCATTTTAATTCTTGCTTTTTTCGTGTTTATTATTTTTGTTTATTTAGAAAAAGGAAAAGACAAAAGCACAAATTTTTTTGATTCAATAAAAACCAAATATTCAAGCTTTTTTGATATATTCACTGGTAAAGTTACTACTACAACAAGTGCTACCGACACCGACAGTGATGTAACTAACAAAAAAAATAACGCTAAAAATGACACCAAAAATGATACCAAAAATGAGAACGAAACAACAGACGGTAAAAAAGCTGCTACTAGTGTAGGAGGTACACCGCTTTCAAATGCGATACCACATGCTGACGTTAGTCAAAATAATGCAATGAACAAAGCATTAAATAAAACAACTGCTCAAAAAAATATAGGTCAAAGTCATGATTATGTGGCGGATGATTCAACAAGTAGTATTCAAAAAACACAATCTAAACACGGATATTGTTATATTGGCAAGGAGAAAGGAGTAAGAACTTGTATGCGCGTAAGTGAAGACGACACCTGTATGTCAGGTGAAATTTTTCCAACAAGTGAAATTTGCATAAATCCTAATTTACGACTATAGTTAAAATATTAGACGGTGGTGATGCATTACCTGAAAGTATTGATTCAATATAAATCTGATAAGATTCTTTATTATTTAATCCAGTTAACGTAGTTACATAAGAATTTGTATATGGAATTGCCTTGTATAAATTATTGTTAACAAAAATATTGAACTGAGTTATAGGATAACAATTAGATGGTTTTATTGTCCAAGATAAATTAATACTATTTCCATTGAATGATGTGCCAGATAACACTGGTGCATCTGGATAAATTGCACTCTTGAATAATTTATAATTGACGGGCCATTTGTCTGTAGTATTATTCATAATTCGTCTTACCTTTGGATACCAAGTTTGTAATTTAGGATTCCAATATAATTCTTGTATTGGTCCAGGAACATCAGAATCACTTGTTGGATAATAGTTATTTTGAAATGGTTTTTCTATAACTTGTCCTGTACATGGATTTTGATAAACACCGCAAACCAAATTACCACCATCTTTAAATGTTAAATTAGGACACTTAACAGGATCGTTTATATAATTTATATAATTAACAGGAATATAGGGACCACTTGGAGTAGTAGGTGTATTATTAGGATATTCAACGTAACCAACCCTTTTTAAATTATTCTGATTAGGGTTAGTATATGTAGCTGTTTGCGTAGCCCATGTTTTCGTACGATTTTTCCACAATCCCTTTGCAATTTGAGAATAACGTTGGATTTTAGTAAGATTGGTACTGTTTTTTTTATATTGTAAAACATTTCCTTTATTGATTAAAGCTATTTTATAAAATACACTAGGATCATAAATGTTATCATTATTTTGAGAATTCAGTGATACATCGTAATAACATATATTATTTACTCTATACCATGCTCTTGGTGGAACAGGTAAATAATTGTTTGTATTAGACATTGTTAATATACTAATTTATTTATTATTTATTGAAATAATAAATAAATACTCTTATAAATTTACTGGTTCAAATTATTATCTATATTGTTAAAAAACCATCTTAATGACAAATAATTTGAATTTTTAAAGTTCATACTACCGTTTTCTATCATTTTTGTGTTAGGGCCATAATTATTAATATTCTGAATAGCTGCAGTACCTAAAGCATGATTATAATACCATAAATTAGAAATATATCCATCAAAGCCACCATTCATACCTACATAAACGTCACCGTAGTTTTGCTTAGGAACACTAGAAAGTTCTAAACTTCTTGCGATTGTTCCATTGACATAAACATCAAGAGTCCTATTTTGACAACGAATGATAACATTCAACCATTTATTTAAAGGGATATCAGAAATTGTTATTTCTTCATTAATAACGTCAAAAGTATTCATAATAATAACTAAACTATTAGTGTCGGGTGCTAAATATAACCCTGGTGCATTGTTTGGAAAATTTAATCCATTGTCGGATAAATTACTATTTCCTTTGTAAAAAATATGTTTATATTTACCTTGTAAATATTGTAAATTATTTACATAAATCCAAACAGACCAAGTAAATTCTAAACCATCGTTTCCATTAACAGATCTTAAAATAGTGAATGTACCATTATTACCACTAGGATCTTGTGGGAAAATAAGAGCATTTTTTGCGTCAACCATACCGTCAATTAAATGCGGTGATTTGCTAGGTGACATAAAATAACTAACAATATTGACACCAAATTTTAACAATATGATAAAACCAAAAATAACAATCAATAAAAATGCAAATTTTGCTACTAAACTATTTGCTTCAGAAAAATTGTTTCCAATGTTAAATCCTCTATTTGTTGAATATGAATTATAATATGAATTGTTCATCATAATATATAGTAATTAATATATATATTAAATGAATAAGAAAAATTAATTGTTTTTGAATAATTGATTGATATTTATTATTACTAATCTAATATTTTTGGTCTAAATAGTTAAACTACTTTGGGTTGTCCCATTTTCAATTAAAGAAATTTGTACTTGATGACCTTGTAAAACATTTGAAAACATATTACCGCCGTAACCATTTGCATAAATATTATAAGCTTGTTGAGGATTCAATGAATTAGGATAATATTGAAATCTTGACGTCCATCCATCAAAGCCACCAATTGGTGTAATATATATGTCAGATGTATTGTTAACATTAGCAACACCCGGTAATAAACAAGTTTTTACTAACTTGCCATCTATGTAGACATCTAACGATCTGCCATATACACTGATTGTTAAATTAACCCATTTTTGAACAGGAACATTTGATACTTTGCAAGTGTGAATAATGGATTTACCTCCAACTGTAGTGGGTGCTTGATTAATTCCAGGAAAACATGCTAAAGATATCTCTAAATTATTTTCTAGTGCACCTAAAATAACTGCTGGGCATGGATCAACGCCGCTTAATCCAGAAACTGAACCTTGTTTAGTTCCGCTAGGTGCACCCATTCTACCAAAAATTACTTTTGGTTCACCATATCTATAGTTGAAATCATTAATATAAAACCAGATAGAGTATGCAAAATTACTAGATGGTATATTTGAACCGTTTGTTGCTAAAGATGTTGCTTTTATGGTAGTAGAATTTTGTCCATTTTGTAATTTTAATAAAGTATATGGATCTCTTAAAACATATGTTATAAACATTATAACCAAAACTATAATTACAATAAATAATACAATACCTAAAATATTCATTTCTTTAATATAATATAGATTTAGAAATTATCTAATTATTTGAATGGAATAATTGTTTTATTCGAATTATTTATTACAGGAGGTGTATTATTTTTTACGTTATTATAAATATAATAAATATTGGTAATATTCAATGGGTTTTTAAAATAAACAACATTGCAAATACCTCCATTTACACCTTCATCGCTACCAATTGTTAAAGAATCCAATTTCATATATGGAATTACACCAACCGATGATTTTACTAATTCACCGTTCAAAAATATATCTAAAGTTCCACCATTAAAATTAATAATGATATTATTCCATTTTTGAAGCAACCAATTTTTATTCGTATAAATAATTCTATTATCATTATCATCAAATTCTAAAAATTGATTTTTACTTATTGTACTCAAATTTTTTTGATCTACTGTAACCATTAATGTATTTGTACTTGCTTTGTAAAGAACATTTGGTTTACCTCCATAATTTAATAAAGATGTGTATTGATTAGCGTTATGATTTGTATTAGGTCCGTTTGAATGTATAAATATCCAAAAAGATATACCATATTGGTAATCAAATTTATTACTTCCATTTAATTTCTCGTAATTAGATAACGTTTGTAGCATATTTGTATTAACCGGGTTTTCAACCAATTGTGTTCCTCCTTGTAAATTTGTAAAATGTTGTAGTTTAGGTAAATAAATATACAGCAAGATCAGACAAATTGTTATAATTAATATTAATATATTACCTGTAGTTGTAGAGTTATATTCAGATATTACTGTTTTCATAATTATATCAAAAAACCCTGAAAATAAACATGGAATGTAAAAAATTAAATTAACAATTAAATTAAAAAATGCATCTTTGCTTTTGTTTGCACTAGCTGACGGTAATTTAACAAAAACTGTTTTGTATATTAAAATTAAAATAGAAATAATTAGAAAAATACTTAAAATAAAGCTCATTATGTTGGAACGTCCTGAGAAGTGTTGAACACTATAAACAATATATCCAATGATAAGTCCTGATATCGTCAAACCTAATAAAGCTAACAAGGTTTTTTTAAAAATTGTTAGATTAGAATCCATTGTATCAGACGGTTTATTACTGTCTAACCCATTAAACATATTGACAATTAATAAAATTGACCAAATTATACTTATAATCAAAGTTAATACAATTACAATTGATGAAGTTGTAATATTTTTAAAAAATCCACCTGGATATGTTGATATAACAGTTGTCATGATAACCAAAAATAAAATAAAACTACCTACACCATATTTAGAAAACGCAGAAATATTTGCTAGTGCATTTGTAATATTTTTTGAATTATTACCAGAAGTATTGAAAATGTCGTAATTATTTGGTAAGGTTAGCAATATAATTAAATATAGAAACCCAAATAACCCCATCAATAAAACTAAAAGCAAAGAAGAATTGAGGTTTTTTGTTATGTAGTCACCAGGATTAATGGAATAATACGTAATGCATAATGTAATAAAACAAAAAAATAATATAATCATCTTGATTCTTTCGTAATTTAGACTAAAATTTATTGCATAATTCGTGCGGAATCCTATAATAAATAGAAAAACTGCAATAATTATTGTAATTGGAACAATATAATATGCATTGTTATTCATGATATCACTTGGAAATAAACGAAAAAATAAAATTATAAATATTGTATATAATATTACGTATGTTACATTGCTTATTTGATTTAATAAATTCTTGAAATCTCTGAAAGTAGGTAAAAATATAAAGGATAAAATAATAATAATTAAAACAAAACTTACAACAATAATTGAGTTTGAAACCTTGGTGTCTTTTATTGTCGGAATGCTTAAATTTATATTAGGAGCCGCATTTTGCATTTTACTAGCTGCTTTGTCCATTACTGACGACATTTCACTTTTAGCAACATCTCCAGGATCTGTGTTTTTTACACTATTGTAACTGTTATACGTATTTGTTGCATCTGTGATTGTATTATTATCGGCACTCGTATAACCAGGTGGTATAGTAGTTCCAGGTGGTATAGTAGTTCCAGGTGGTATAGTAGTTCCAGGTGGTATAGTAGTTCCAGGTGGTATCGTAGTTCCAGGTGGTATAGTAGTGCCAGGTGGTATTGTAGTGCCAGGAGGTATTGTAGTGCCAGGAGGTATCGTAGTACTGCCAGGTGGTATTGTAGTGCCAGGTGGTATTGTAGTGCCAGGAGGTATAGTACTATTATTATCAGATATTGAAAATCCTTCCGATTTAGATTTACTAAATGACCAGTAATCTCTAATTATTATTACAAATACGATTATAATTAATACCAATAATAATATCATAAAAGGAATTGTATTAGCCTTTATTTTTTGCAGTGCATTATCTAAATTTGTTATATTATTTTCATACATCATATTATTATAATATAATAATATAATTACACAATAAAATATTCAGGTAAATTACATATTTTCACTTGCTGTTTTTTTGCCATGACAATTACGACATAAAGCAATCAAATTTTGAACATCATTTCCTCCACCATATTCTAATCGTATTTTGTGATCAATCTCAAAAGTATGATCTAATTGCGCCTGACAATGTCCACATTTCCAATCTTGATTAGCGGCTACATATTTTTTCTTTGTTTCACTAACAGAACGTTTGTTGCTCCCTTTACCTGATTGCATCATTCTTTGGTGTGCATGGTGTTGTGTTGCATCTTGATATTGGGTTGTATTTACATCATATAGATTCTCCATTAAACCTTGATTTGTATTTGATGTAAAATCAAACAAAGGTGTAAACATCTCTAATGATGATTTATCAATAGGCATATACTTTACGGCGTTATGTGCTGTTTGTAATATATTTTTTCCTTGTTCTGGGTTTCTTTTAAATAACAAATAAATTCCTAAACCTAAAATACAATAAAAACCCATTGTGTAATATTTTTTATAAGACATTAACATTTTAGTATATTTTCCATCATGGTATGCATTATAAATTAAGAATGCAGTTATTAATAGAATCCATAATTCAATTCGCATACTATAATTATATTACTTATTTAATTTAATTTATATTTTATAAAAAGATTACAATTTTTATAAAATAGGTGCCAATCTATTAGTTTAATTCATCATTTGTTGATTATTTTGTTGTTGTTTTTCCATTTGTACATTGGTTTTAGTCATTGTCAATAAACTAAAAAATGTTAATAAGATTAAAACATACGGTAATAGTACTAAAAACCATGATAATGCTTTAAATCCTTTACTACATAACCATCCTAATATAAATGTATAAATAACAGCAAAGACCAATTTACCTAAAATTGCAAAAAAATGTATTCCTGTAAAAAGTCCGACTAAAATACTAAAAATTGCCAACGCAAAATATATTTTTGCGGGAGTACAAAGATTTTGAAAATCTTTTGAAGAAAACATAATTTTATATAATATAATAATATTATATAATATAAATTTATTTGGTGCTAATTTTTTAATAAAATATTTAATTCTTTCAAGTTATTTTCTAAATTTTCTACTATAATTAAATTATTACGTGGTTCATAAAGAAAATTTAAAAATATATATTTTAATTTCATAAAAATCATCATTTGCTTTTCTGTTAGATTATCATAATTTTCAAATAATAATTCATATAATGGTAAATAACTAACTACGAAACCCCAAATATCTATTATTTTAATAAAAATATTATCTAAATAGTATCGTAAATTTAAAGAGCCATCCGGTTTAAATCTTGTAAAATGCATTAAAATTTCAACCAAATAGTTTATTATATACGGTAATGTATAATTAATTTCAATATACTCTTTTATACTATCATTATCATTATTATTTTTATTATTCTTTGAATATTCTGTTTTTAAAATAATATCATATTTAAATAACATGTACATAATTTTATTAATATACTTATAATGACCATGACCGCGTTCTTTCATCCATAAATATAAATAATTTTTCACAAATAAAAATAACAGCTCGCGTTTTGATCCTGGTTTTGATAATAAAAGCTTATTTTCTTTTTTATCTAAAAATTTTGAATAACTATCTACAAATAAATCGGTAAATAAAATTATTGAAAATGGAACATTAAATTGCAAAGGGCGATTTTTCCAATTTCCAGGAAACTCATTGTTTTTAAATGGTATATATTCTACTGTTAAACTCCAATCTATTAATCTTGTTTTCATATCATTTTTGTTATTCTTCATTAAAATTAATATATTTGATCCTTTAATATCACTGTGATATATATGTTTTTTGTTCATTTTTAATATACCGTTGTGTAATAAATCCAATAGTTTATTATTTAATTCTATTAATTTATCGTAATTTTTATTGTTTATAATAAAATGTTCAACTGTATTACCTCCATATGGCATGTTTATAGCAAGTAATTTATCTAACGAACTATTTATATTTTTAACAGTAATATTTTCCTTTTTAAAAGCACCACATTCATTATAATTCTTTAAATCATCCTTTGTTAATTTACCTGGTTTACATAATGTAAAATCATCAATTAAAAAATAATCATTATAGTTTGGTAGTTTATTTAATTTAACACTAATATATTTAAGTTTATCATATTCTTCTTTTGCATGTTTATTTGTCATTAATTTGCTTATTTTATTTTTATCGCGGTTGGATTTACCTATACATTTTAATGCTGGTGTAAATACACATCCAAATCCTCCTGATGCTAATACTTTACCACCTTCTATATTTACTTTTATTTGGTTACTCATAAATTAATGTTAGTTATTATTATATTAAAATATTATTATATTTTATTTATCATATAAATAATATATTAATCCAGATAATAATATTATTAAAACAATATATATAATTTTTTGTCTAATTTTATAATATTCTAGTAATTTTATATTGGTAGATTTATAGTTTTCATAATATTTCACATAAAATTGATTCAACGTAATTACAGGTTTTTCTAATTTTTCATTAATTTTATTATGAATAAACCAAAACCATTTAATGAATGATTCCCTGTTATCTAAATAAGGTTGAATAGGATATTCATTTAATAATTTACTAAAATGTGTTGCAATTTCTTCTACAGGTAAAAACATTGGAATATTTTGAACAAAATCATAATATTTTTTTTTAGTAACACTATTTGGATAATTTGGATAATTCAGCGATATTGTATGAAAAAAAAACCAAAACTTTGGTCCCCAAATTTTCGGATCAAGATTATTTACCATTAGATTAAAATGATATAAAAAGATGCGTGTTTAAACATATAACATTTAATGAATAAAAATAATAATGCAAATATAAATGTATGTAATAATTGTGGTAAATTAGGTCATCAGTTTGTTCAATGCAAATTACCTATAGTTAGTTATGGTATTATTTTATTTATCAAAGATGCTAATAATGACCATAAATATTTGATGATCCGACGAAAAGATAGTTTCGGGTTTATTGATTTTATTCGTGGTAAATATACAGCGTATAACATAAATCAAATTCAAAATATTGTCAACGAAATGTCTAATTCTGAAAAACAACGAATTTTGAATGAAAGTTTTGATAAATTATGGAAAGATATGTGGAATGATACACCAAATAGTCACTATAAAAATGAGGAAAACGCGTCTTTCAAAAAATTTGAAACATTGAAAAATGGTATCAATATTGATGATAAACTAGTAAATATTCAAGGTATTATTAATAATAGTAACACTAATTGGGAAGAAACTGAATGGGAATTTCCAAAAGGTAGAAAAAATTTTAGAGAAAAAGATTTAGAATGCGCACTACGTGAATTTGAAGAAGAAACTGGTATTTCTAGTGAAGAAATTAATATAGTTGAAAATATATTGCCATTTGAAGAGACATTTATTGGAACAAATCTTAAAGCATATAAACACAAGTATTTTTTGGCTTATATTCAAGATAGTTCTATAGATTTAAATAATTTTCAAAAAGCAGAGGTTAGTAAATTAGAATGGAAAAATTATGATGAATGCATAAATTCAATAAGACCTTATAATTTAGAAAAAAAGAAATTAATAACAAATATTAATAAATTATTAGAAGAATATAGATTATATTACTAATATATAGTAACAAACAAATGTCTAAAGAAGAATCTGATGTAAATTATTGTAATATTAATTTAGAAAATGAATATAATTTGGCAACATCGTCACCAATAGAGTATAATAAATTTTTGATTAAAAAAGAGCTAGTTGAGAGAAAATGCTTAGCAGAACAGGAAGAGGATAGCAATGGGTTTTTATATCCAAATTTGAATGATATTAATTTTAATATTAAAATTGCTGAAAAAAAAGAGTTTAATGATACGAAATATGATGGATCTATACATGAAAACATAAAAGAGTATGCTGATATACTAGCTAACGCGGATTTTGAATTATCTCCGCATCAAATGTTTGTGAAAAATTTTATGTCATCACAAACCCCTTATAATAGTTTATTACTTTATCATGGATTAGGTACAGGAAAAACTTTAAGTGCAATAGGTGTTTGTGAAGAGATGAGGGATTATATGAAACAAATGGGTATTACAAAACGAATTATTATTGTCGCATCAGAAAATGTTCAAGATAATTTTAGATTACAAATATTTGACGAAAGAAAATTACAATTAGTGAATGGTGTTTGGAGTATGAAAGGCGCCAGTTCTATTGGAAATAAATTATTGAAAGAAATTAACCCTATGAATATGAAAGGTATATCAAAAGAAAAGGTAGTGAATCAAATAAAAAATTTAATAAATAATTATTATATATTTTTAGGTTATGGTCAATTTGCGAATTACATTATCAAAACAATACATTATGAAGAAGAGGTAGAACGAAACAAGATAACAAAACCAGTTGAAGAATTAAAGATAAATCTAAATAAAAGAGTTATTAAAAAAATAAGAGATGAATTTGACAATAGACTAATTGTAATTGATGAAGTTCATAACATTAGAAAAACCGAAGACAATGAAAACAAAAAAGTCGCAGTTAATTTGGAGCTTCTTGTAAAAGCTGCAATGAATATGCGTCTCTTATTATTATCTGCTACACCTATGTACAATAGTTATAAAGAAATTATATGGTTATTAAATTTGATGAATATGAATGATAGGAGAGGAGTCATACAAATTAAAAATGTATTTGATAAAAATGGAAATTTCAAAGAAGACGGAGAGGATATTTTGATTAGAAAGGCAACTGGGTATGTTTCATTTGTTCGCGGTGAAAACCCTTATACATTTCCATATAGAGTTTACCCAAATGAATTTGCAAAAAAAAATACTTTTCCATTTATTGAATATCCTTCGTATCAAATGAATCTAAAAAAAATTAAAGTTGAGGACAAAAAGCGCGTGTTGAGTATTTATTTAAATAAAATAGGGAATTGCGGAAATTGTGGAATGTGTCAATATTGTGTTTACAAATATATTATTTATTCTTTGAGAAATAAGCAATTTTCAATTACTACAAAAAAAGGTGTTACTAGAGAAATGCCTAGTTTTGAAAATATGGAATCTTTTGGTTATACATTATTACAAACGCCGCTAGAATCATTGATTATCTCTTACCCAATGAAAGGGTTTAAAGAAATAATAGAAAAAATACCCGATGAAAAATTTTCCGAAGTTTTAGATGAACTGTCTAAAGAAAACGTAGATAACAATAAAAACGAGGACTTTGATGTTAATAATAAAGATGTACAAATAAGTGTAGACGAATCTTCACAATTAGGAGGTAGTGAAACAAGTGAAAGCGAAGACTCTGAGCCTATACAACGTGTAGACGTAGGCTCTAATATAAGAATTGACCCACATTATTTGACAGGTAAAAAGGGCTTGGAACGCATGATGGATTACGTTGATCAAAAATCCCCTCCTTTAAAAGGCGATTTTGAATATAAAAAAACTACATTGAATGATTATGGTAAAATTTTCTCGTATAATGAAATAGGTAAATATAGCTCAAAGATTAAATGTGTTTTAGATAATATTTTAGTAAAAAATTCTGATGTTAATGGTAATAGTAAAGTAGCGGATGGCGTTATTTTGATTTATTCCCAATACATTGATAGTGGTTTGATACCCATGGCTCTTGCATTAGAAGAAATGGGATTTACGCGATACGGTGAAAATGTAAAGCCTTTATTTAAAAAAACCCCATCTGAAATTGTTGATGTAAGAACAATGAAACCATCTACAAACAAAAAGGATTTTATGCCTGCAAGATATGCAATGATAACAGGAGATCCTAGATTATCGCCAAATAATGTATTTGAGGTGAAAGGATTGACAAATGAGGATAATAAAGAAGGTAATAAAATAAAGGTTATATTAATTTCTAAAGCAGGTTCTGAGGGTATTGATTTTAAATTCATAAGACAGGTCCATATATTAGAACCGAGGTATAACATGAATAGAATTGAACAAATTATTGGGCGCGCTGTCCGTAATTTTAGTCACAAAGATTTGCCATTTGAAAAAAGAAACGTACAAATATTTATGTATGGTACAATATTAGGTGATAATAAAGAAGAAGCTGCTGACTTATACGTGTTTCGGGTTGCTGAATTAAAAGCCATTCAAACTGGTAATGTTACTAGATTATTAAAAGAGACCGCAGTAGATTGTATTATAAATCATGAGCAAACTAATTTTACACAGGAAATAATGGCAAAATATTTAAATGAAGATATTACACAAGAATTATCTACTGGTTTGATTATTCATGATTTTAAAATAGGAGATGCGCCGTTTTCTCCAGCATGCGATTATATGCCTACGTGTAATTATGTTTGCAGACCTAACAAAGATATTCATGAAAATGATTTGAATGAAGATACATATAATGATAGTTATATTAAAATGAACTCTGAGAAAATAAATCAAAAAATTAGATTATTGATGAAGGAATCATTTTTTTACAAAAAAGAAACACTTATTAATTTAATTAATATACCAAAAAATTATCCATTGGTTCAAATATACGCTGCATTGACAAGTTTAATAGATGATAACAATGAATTTATAGTGGATAAATATGGGCGAAATGGTAGATTGGTTAATATTGGCGATTATTATTTATTTCAACCAGTTGAATTATTGGATAAAAATATATCTATTTATGAGCGTTCTGTACCTATAGATTATAAACACAGTATGATTCGTTTTGATATAAAACCTGAAAAAAATATACAAGTAGATAAATTAGAACCTGACAAAGAAATACTCGTTAATAATAATAATAATAATAAACAATTTCATGAATATGAAGCACGGAAAAACAAAATTATATCCGAAATGAATAAGAATTTTATTTTAACAAAAGAATACGCAATGGCAGGAATGAAAGTGGTTCGCGGTGACGACGACTGGTATAAACATTGTGGGATTGTCATGCGAAAAATGGCAAAGGAATTTCCAAATAGTAAAGATTACTTATTACATTTTTTGATAGCACATATGATTGAATTATTATTGTTTGATGAAAAATTGGATTTAATGAATCATATATATTCACTAAAAGAAATAGAAATGTACAGTCTTGAATACTTTATAAAAGAATATTTTGAGAGAAAAAGTATAACAACTAAAAATTTTAGTGCTATGATTCTTTATAAGTTGAATAAACTGAAAATTATGATTCTAAATAATAAGACTAACATGTGGAGTGAAGCGGAGCCAGAAGATCAGAGAGAAATAGCAGAAACTAGTGACGTAAGAGAATTATTAAATTTTAAAATTAGTGATTATAATACTATGGTTGGGTTTATGGGTTATGAGAAAAATAATAAATATTTAATTTTCAAAACAAAAGATATGTTATCTTCAAGAGATACTGGTGCACGTTGTGATGAAGCAGGGAAAAATAAAACAATACAAATTTTGAATAAAATTTTTGGTGAAGAAAAATACACAAAAGAAAATACTAAATTATTAAAAGATGAAAGCAAAAATATTATTCAAGAAGCAGTAGGACATGTTGAGTTATGTGTGATACAAGAATTTATTCTAAGATTTTTTGATAGAATTAAAAAGAATGATAAAAAATGGTTTTTGACTCCTGAGATGGCTTTATATTATAAATTATATATCATACACGTGAAATAAATAAAAAAATGATATTAAATATATTAATACTGTTATTTATATTAATATATTTATTGATAACGAACCAATGAATGATGATACAATTATAAACCTTGAGTTAAATAAAATATACAATGAAGACTGTGTAATTGGTATGAAAAAGATAAAAGGTGAAAGTGTTGATATTATTATATGTGACCCACCTTATAATATAGGTAAAGATTTTGGTAATAACAGTGATAAACAAGAAATGGATGCATATTTATTATGGTGTGATACTTGGGTAGAAGAATGTTTACGAATATTAAAACCAAATGGTACACTTTACGTATACGGTTTCAGCGAAAACCTTGCATTTATTAGAACACGTATATGTGGTTGCAACGTGAGATGGCTTGTATGGCATTATACAAATAAAACAACACCATCACTTAATTTTTGGCAACGGTCCCATGAAAGTATTTTATGTTGCTATAAAAATAAGCCTATATTTAATCGTGATGATATAAGAGAACCATATACAGAAAATTTTATTAAAAATGCTGCAGGTAAAGTGAGAAAGGCAACCAAGGGTAGGTTTAGCAAAGGTGAAACAGAAACCACTTACAATGCTCATGAGATGGGTGCTTTACCGCGAGATGTAATTAAAGTTCCTGCATTAGCAGGAGGCGCGGGTAAAAAAGAACGGGTTGATCATCCAACTCAAAAACCTTTGCAATTATGTGATACATTAATAAAAGCTTCAATGAATAAATCTGGACAAACATTATTGGTTGTACCATTTGCAGGTTCAGGCTCTGAATGTGTTTCAGCGAAAAAAAATAATGTGAATTTTATTGGTTTTGAAATTAATAATGATTATGTTACAGTTGCAAATGAAAGATTGTCTAATTGAGCGATGGATTACAATACAATATTTTTATTTTCTAGTATACTTTTTATATTTTTAATTTCATTTTCTAGATCTTCAATACGATTTTTTAATATTATCACTTCATTTTCTAATACAAGATTTTTTTTATTATTTTTTTTCATATTTTTCACTTCATTGATCAAAACCGGAATCAAACCAATATAATCTACGGTTTGTAATTCAGCACCATCTTTCATACCGGTTACTAATTGAGGATAATATTCTTGTAATTCATGAGCAATTAAACCAATGTCTTGTTCATTAGTTTGCGTGTTTGTATAAGTAACAGGATTCAAATAATCTACTTTAAATTGATTGTCTAAAGGTATGACGTTTTTTTTGATACGATAATCGGAAGTGTTTCTGAAAGCCTTCCCATATACATAATTAGTCGCGTATATATTATTAGCATATACATTAGTAGTCGCGTATATATTATTAGCATAAATAGTACTCCATATTAAATTACCAACACTGTTAGGTCCGCTATAGCCTAAAGATTTAGTATTATTGACTGATGGAACAATATTATATGCAGAGGTTAAATTATTATTTGTAGAAAGTATTAAATTATTACTTCCAGTAGGGCCAGTTGCTCCAATAGGGCCTGTTGCACCTGTCATTGACGCAATACCTGGTGTTCCTTGTGTACCTGTAAAACCGGTATAACCTTGACTACCTATTGTACCTGTTGCGCCTGTCATTGACGCAATACCTGGTGTTCCTTGTGGTCCCGTGTAACCATTATATCCTTGAGGTCCTGTTGCGCCTGTCTTGTCAGCAGTTCCTGGATATCCTTGTGGTCCTGTATACCCTTGTGGACCTGTTCTCCCTGTTGCGCCTGTATTGTCAGCAGTTCCTGGATTTCCTTGTGGTCCTGTGTAACCTTGAGGACCAGTATCACCTTGTTGTCCTGTTGACCCTGTATCTCCTATATCACCTTGCGGACCTATATCACCTTGCGGACCTATATCACCTTGCTGACCTATGTCACCTGTTGGACCAATGTCACCTGTAGGACCCGTAAAACCTTGTGGTCCTGTTAAACCTTGTGGACCAGTAAAACCTGTAAAACCTTGTGGTCCTGTATATCCTTGAAGACCTGTATATCCTTGAGAACCTGTATATCCTTGAGGACCTGTAAAACCTTGTGGTCCTGTATATCCTTGAGGACCTGTATATCCTTGCGGTCCTGTAAAACCAGTAAAACCTTGCGCACCTGTAAACCCAGTTTCACCTTGTGGACCTGTGTATCCTTGTGGACCAGTGAACCCTTGTGGACCTGTAAAACCAGTGTAACCTTGTAGACCTGTGTATCCTTGCGCACCTGTAAACCCAGTTTCACCTTGTGGACCTGTGTATCCTCGTGGGCCAGTGAACCCTTGTGGACCTGTAAAACCAGTGTAACCTTGTGGACCTGTGTATCCTTGTGGACCAGTGTAACCTTGTGGACCTGTGTATCCTTGTGGACCAGTAAAACCAGTATCGCCTGTTGGACCAGTAAAACCAGTATCACCAGTTGGTCCGGTAAAACCAGTATCGCCTGTTGGACCAATATCACCCGTTGGACCAATAAAACCAATATCGCCTGTTGGACCAGTAAAACCAGTGTCACCTTGAGGACCTGTAAAACCAGTATCACCCGTTGGACCAGTAAAACCAGTATCACCTGTTGGACCAGTAAAACCAGTATCACCAGTTGGTCCGGTAAAACCAGTATCGCCTGTTGGACCAGTATCGCCCATTGGTCCGGTAAAACCAGTATCGCCCGTTGG
>Ga0114968_10000275_pt1 | contig 38078 bp, 30 predicted proteins | sample M_130807_EF_Meta_FD_87020 | JGI IMG/M metagenome (GOLD analysis project Ga0114968, IMG submission 87020) | Freshwater microbial communities from Lake Montjoie, Canada to study carbon cycling - M_130807_EF_MetaG | ecosystem: Environmental > Aquatic > Freshwater > Lake | place: Lake Montjoie... | reverse complement strand
TTCCGGGGGGTCTGAGAATTTAGGGGATTCTTCCGGAGTTTCCGGAGTTTCTAAATTTGAAATTTCCGGGGGGTCTGAGAATTTAGGGGATTCTTCCGGAGTTTCCGGAGTTTCTAAATTTGAAATTTCCGGGGGGTCTGAGAATTTAGTAACCTCCTCCTCTTCTTCGGCGGCGACCTCCTCCGGTTCTTCTTCCATCGGTTCCTCTTCGGCGGCGACCTCCTCCGGTTCTTCTTCCATCGGTTCCTCTTCGGCGGCGACCTCCTCCTCTTCTTTAGCGATTTCCTCCGGTTCTTCTTCGGCGGCGACCTCCTCCTCTTCTTTAGCGATTTCCTCCGGTTCTTCTTCCATCGGTTCTTCTTTAGCGATTTCTTGGTCCTCCTCCTCCTCCTCCTCCGGTTCCTCTTCAACGGCGGCCTCCATCGGTTCTTCTTTAGCGATTTCCTTCGGTTCCTCTTCTTCGGCGGCGACCTCCTCTTCTTCTTCTTCTTCTTCGGCGGCGACCTCCTCTTCTTCTTCTTCGGCGGCGACCTCCTCCTCCTCTTTAGCGATTTCCATGGTTAAATGTTCATCAATGGTGAGTGGTTGAATATCGATCGTAATTGTCTCGGGTTCATGAGCAGCAGCAGCAGAGTCGTACTCGACAAAAGTAGTGGGTACAGGATCCATTTATAATAAATATAATGTAATAGCCAAAGAAAAAAATTAGCCCGATATAACGTCACCATTTCATATGACCCCCTTGCATATTACATGCCGTATTTATTTAAAATCGCCTTGGGTACCAATTGATGCCGGACGGCGTCCAATTTCTTGTAACATTTGTTGATCGTCACTTCACTCACGCCACATATCGTCTTAATATCCACTTTATTAATGTTCAAATGACAAATCTGTGAGACAAAATACACGATGCCCGCAGCCGAAGACTGCGGTGTGTTGTCACATACAATACTGTTGTTTTCAACCTTTTTGGCAATGAATTTGGCTAAAATGGCCAATTCGTTGTTGATATTAAGACGACTGCAATAGCGTTCAATGAAAGCACTGGGAGTCGTCGTACCCAACTCGGTCTTCTGCGAAGGATCCATGTTCCGTTCAATGTTGTTGAAAATGTTGACCGCCATCGAACATCCGTATGTCGTACTCTGTTTGTCCAGTTTGAATATCTCCGCGATTTCGTGTGCCGTACGTGGGCACTGATTCAACCGACACGAAATATAAATCGACGCGGCCTTGATGCCGTCCCGGTTCATCCCGCGAAACATCTTTTGTTCGCTAATGTCTTTATGAATCACCATCGCATAATCAATGAAGATTTTGGGGATGCCCGCATTTTGAGCCATTACCGTAATAAACTGAAATTCTTCATATAGTGATTTCTCACGGTGCGGCGTCGACTGCCATTCCGTCCATTTCCGGATTTTCTTCATTTCGTAGGACGAACGACTATCGCCTAAAATCTTGCATCCAAAAGACGATTCGACCAACAACGGATTGATCGGGTTTCCGCACCGGGTAGGATCCACCATGTTCTTGTCGTTGGCCCCGTAGAAACGCCATTCCGGCGAATAATCCAAAATATCCTTGTATATGATGCAGCACGCCGGATTAACACAGGTGGGAAACCCGTCCTCCATAATCATCAGTACACTCGAACATGCGTTGCACCGATGATGGGTTTGTACATGAAACATCTTGTCCTTGTCTTCATTGGGAAGTGGATCTGGCGCGGTTTCGTCCACGGTGGACACGTCGGCCTTTTCAATGGTATCTTGCATCTCATGGTCTTGGTCGAAAATTTCCCACAATTTGTTTTTTTCGGTCAACGAAATGATGCGCTGATTTTTCTTGGTCTTTTTGGTCGACATGAAGCTGTTGCTGGGCTCTAAACGTGGAGATACAAGGTCTTCGTTAAAAGACGGCAAGGGGACGTCATCTTTCGTATGGCTGCTGCTGACTTTCGTATGGCTGCTGCTCACGGTGGCAGGATCCATCTTGATGTTTGGAGTTTCGTATCCAATGAATCGATGTCTCTTCGCATGATGCTTGCTTCTACGAATGATTAATTTGATTTCTAAACTCATGTAACCAGATAAATACAAATAATCGTAATATATGACAATATAATCAATTTTTTACTGTTTATATTACGCTACACCTTTGCACAATTCAAATGTTCATCGGTGTAAATCGGCAAAGGTGCAAAAAAATATACCCGTTATAGTAGTATTAGTATAACATAGTAAACAATCGCCATGGCAGCTCCAGTCGCGGGTGTGATGGCAATGCAGTACGCCGCAGAAGTGGCTTCGCATCCTGCCGAAACGGCCGAACAATACCTCAAAGCCGCCGCAGAAGTGAACGAAACGTACAATAAATTTTACAATGTCGCGATGAAACAATTGCACCGCAGTGATACAATCAATGCCAAGAATACGGCGGCCTTTCTCAGCGAAGCTAAACGGATCAAGGACGAATTGTGCAACCTCATCAATACAATGTTTGTCTCGTATCGGCTTCCCTTGATCGAAATTGTGAATCGTAATTTGATCCGTACGGTTACGAATGCCAATACGATACGGACGATTCTCGAACCGGGAATTCGGCGAATGATCTACAATGTATTTTTAGGCGATCCGGTCATGAAGGACGAGATCGTTCGTCTCTTGCGGGGGAATTGTTTTGCTCCCAACCGTATTGAGAACAAATACATTCCGGTGGCCAATGCGCGCCGGAGTCCGTTTGATGCGATACCGGAAACGGGGGGCGCAGACCGTGGACCCGGATCCTTCGGTCCCGCAGGTCCCGCAGGTCCCGCAGGTCCTGCGGGTTCCATCGACAGTTTTTCGTCTAGATCGTCGGCACCAGAGCAGAGCAAACCTAAACCTAAACCCGAAGATTCGAAAGAGGCTGCCCCCGAGCGCGCGGAAGAATCGTCGTTTCTTTCCGGGGTGGAGTCGCCCCCCGAACGTGACGAAATACCGTTTGTCCGTGAACAACGGCAGCCAGAGAGGATTCAAAGTAGGGTGGGTGGCCAAGGAATGTCCAGTCGCCGTACCCGTAGTAAACGCAGTAAACGCAGCCAAAGGGGAGGCGCACCCCCGAATCCGGCGGTCGCTTCAACCACGACTCAAATTGCAATCGACAATATTTTTGGGTTTGCCGATGCGACCAAGAGTATATTCACCGATTTGAAAAAGCCCAAGGCTTCCGTACCCGAACGGGTCCAAGAGCACATCTGTAAAATCGTTCAACGCATGTTTACGGACCGTTCACCGCGTTTGTTGGAAGTTGCCACCGACATGGCGTATTTAACCATCAACAACGATCCGGTCATTCAGTCGAAATTACGGAATTTAACCAAAAACATGATTGACAGTATGTTCAATGATCCCCAGACCAAGGAATATTTTATTCGATATTTGAGCGGCAAATGCGCGCGACAGCCGACGGACGCCGTCGATCCCAGTCAACGGTATACCCAAGGTAATTCGTATAATTTGCCTTACCGCGAAACTGCGTCGAGAAATCCTCTGGCCGCATTTACGCGGCTAGTGAAAGAGCGCGAAACAAATAATATCTAGCATTATTCTAAATAGATTTTGATTTTATTAGAATAATAATATGGCCCAAGTTCCTCCACCCCCACCCGGACCTGGACCCCAAGCTCCGCGAAATGCCCCTCAAAATGCCCCCGTGAATGGTAGAGGCGCGAAGGGCGTGAATTTAAATGCGGTCAACCGTATGGCCGACATGGTTGAACAGTATAAACGGGCGGATCCCCAAGGTGAATCGTTGTACGATTGGACAGGCCAAGACGTGGAAAAACGGCCGTCGTTTGAATCGTTTTTCAACTATGTGTATCGCGATGTCAAGAAGTGTATGTGTCAGGGCATTGCCAATATCTTTTCCAACGGCTCGACGACGTTTGTTGACACCTTGTCCCCGGTATATCAAACCGCCATCAAGTCTGTCACGGCGAAAAAACGGGTCGAAAAAGATATCAAGAAACTGTTGAAACGGTCCATGAGTCATAGTATCCTTAGGATACCCGACAAGCAGATTATTATAGACATTAAAAGCAATCTTCTCGGTAAATGCAGCGATGTTCCCAACGTGGATGCTGGCGGGGCGAGTTTTTCTCCTCCCTTTTCCCTCCCGTCCTCGTCAGGCTCAAGTGCCGGATCAGTTGGACCAGAAAGCCTGCCCAATTCTTTAGCAGAACCCGGGTCATTCGATGCTTCTTCTTTACCGCGTGCTGCACCACCTGGTACGTTTCCTCGTGCACCACCACCACCTGGTGCACGTATCCCTTTCAACGGCCCCCCGCCCTTTCGTGCGGTAGGTGGTAAGAAGCGACAGACGCATGCGAACCGTAGACGTCATCACCGTAAAACCCAACGTAAATGATACAAACCTTGCCGGGTTTTCGACTTAACTTACTATAATCTTACTATAATATAAAAGAGCTGTTCTATATTATAAATGCGCGGAATACGTGGAATGAGAGCATCGCCGGGAAGAACCAATGCAGCGGTAGGAACCGCCGCCGTGGTACCGGGTCAAAGACGTCAAGTAAGTCGTAATCTTGAAGAGGGCGTCATGGCCGCGGCTGAACGGAGAGCGGGTGCCCCGGCTCCGGCCAATAATACCCAAAATATTTCGGGACAAGTCAAAGAAGGGTTCGACAAAGGTATTGCCATTGCCAACCAAGTGGCCAAAGTATTGGATACCGAAGAAACTCCTCAACCGACCCAGGCCGAATTATTGGGTACCATACAAAATTCGTCGAATCAAATTAAAAAATGCGCGGCGTTGGGCATGGCCAGACTGCTCGACAATGCGTCGCCGGCCATTGCCGAAATCGTCTTGGAATCGATGAACAACTTGATCATCCAAGATCCGGAGATCAAAGGTGTTATTTACAATCATATACGACGCATCATCTACGAAATTTCCAAGGACCCTCGCAATAAAAACATTGTCAAAAATTTAGAGGGGGAATGTAAACCGGTCTTTGTCATGGCGGACATTCGCGGGGGATCCTCGGGACCCACGGGACCCAGTCGCAGTACACGTAAAAAACATCGCAACCCATGATGTGACTATGCAATGATGGATGTATAGGATGTATGAAAAATGGGGTAGGGTTTGGCGTAGGGTATCAATATGAAAAAATATCGATCATATATATTACTAGCGACGCAACCCGCGAGATGCAACGTCCGGATCGTAATAGAGAGCCGCGTCATTTAGCCACCGAAGTTTCGTCACTCATGATGACCTATCATCAAAGTATGATTGAATATCATGTGACGACGGCGTCCATACTTCGACACTCTGCCAATATCAATATGGTGCCTTTGTCGAATGAAAATGTGTACGACAATTACGGGTATTATTATCATCAAAATGTGCGCGATTACAACCGCATCACGGAAAGCAGCTTGCAACTGTTGCGAGATATATACATTACTCCCCCAGTAGTGTCTGGAGATATCCCGACCCCGGCCCCGACCCATGCGGATCTTCCTCCTCCGGTACCACGGCAAGAGACGCCTCAGGTTGTCACACGGGTGCCGTCGCGTCCCACGACCTTTATTTCGTACAACTTGTACCCGTTGTTTCCCCCCGCGCCGGAGGATGAACAGGCCAACATCATCATGACCGAAGAACAAATACGCGATCATACCCAAGAATTTGCGTTTACCCCCGATATCTCGGCCACGACGTGTCCAATCACCCTGGAAGATTTCAGTATAGGAGAACAGCTTACCCGTATAAACGCCTGTGGGCATATTTTCAAAAGTGCCCCCTTGCGTCAATGGTTTCGACGTAATTCACGCTGCCCAGTGTGCCGACGCAATGTCGTGTTGAACGAAACAGCCCCCGTATATGCGCGTTTTGTTCAAGAGAGAGCCCGGACCTTGAGATCGACGGAACCGGTACGACGTGATCGCGCCATGTCTACCGGGCAAATCGCGAGTGAAAACCGTATACAACTTTTATCCGGTGGTACGGAGCCAGACGTCTCTGGAAACCCGAGCACCACGGCGTATTTAGAAAATCTTATACACACCTTGGCAAATCGGTTCCCCTTGTTAGGGTCGCCAGATTCTCTGGGAACCGCGAGCCGTGCCCACGATTTATCCAATCTATTCAACATGCACAGCGATCAAGAAATCGAGGCCCACCTTGAACGCAATTTGGACAGTCTTACCGAAGCCTTTTTGACGTATACATTTGAATATGACATGTCGGGGAACGTACCGACGTTATCCAATGTACGAAATAGATAATGCAGTTGGCATTTGGTAATTGGCAATTGACAATTTTTACCTATAATCAGGGTTATAGGTAAAACGGTGGATTAGGCCTGGATCGGCACCTTGGTAATGTGGCTCGTATTGGCCGGACACTGCACTTCGGTTTGCTGGAATTCAAAGCAGGTATCCGTACTGTCCTTGTATTGCAATTTTTGTAAATTTTCGGGTGTAGGATACACGTAGACCTTGCGCAATTCTCCTTGACCAGTAATATAGACCGCCAACAGACCCAGGATGAAACTCAAGGCGAAGACGGGAATACTGATGTATTTGGAAACGGAAAATGCCATGATACGATTACTATACATAGTAGAGGCGACATTGATGTCCCTGTCCCCCATGTCCCCCATGTCCCCCCAGATATCTACGTCTTCTTCTTCTTTTTCTTGGGCGCCGTGGGTGGCGCCGCCCGGACCTCCTCCTCCAGATCGAGCCCCAATTGTTTGGAAATGGCCTCAATTTCGGCCTGTTTCTGTTGTTGCGTCTGCTGCTGCATACGCTGCTGTTCCGCCAAGAGCGTGGCGGCCTTTAACATGGCTTCCGCCTGAGCCGCCTGCTTCTCCATCATGCGCTTCTTCAGGCGTTCGCGGGTCGATTGCTGTTGGGTCATGCGATTCACCGCGTTCATGTCGACCTTGGCATTCTTGGGCATCGGCATACCCATGTTCTTAAACAGATCCTTGAACTGATCCATGCCGCCGCCCATGTCCTTCATTTTGCCTAAAAGTTCGCTGGCCTCTTTCATGAGTTCTTCGTGCGACACTTCCCCGCGATTGATTTTACTCTTCAATTTCTCGCCGATTTTCTTGATCAATTCGCTGATTTTAGCCGGATTCTTCAGCAATTTCTGCATGACATCCTTCGTGGATTTAATGTCTTTGATGTCTTCGCCTAAAATGTCGGTAAAGTCCGTCGTAATTTCCTCGGCGAGTTCCTTGGCCAGTCGCCCAATTTTGCCTTCAAATAGATGCTTGAGATGGTTGTGTATGTTGGCCATGTCGGGCATGCCCGGGAATTTGGGAAATTTGGGCATCTTGCCGGCACCAAACGGACCTTCCTCTTCCCCTTTTGCATCCTCTTCCCCTTTCGCATCCTCTTCGGTACCCGCATCCGCTTCCGCTTTTGCATCCCCTTCTCCCTGATCTTCCCCTTCGTCCATGTTCTGGAAAAACGACGTCATATTTTTCATCGTCTCGGTCAACTTTTCCATCAAATCGTCTTCGTTGATTCCGTCAAATAAATGACCGGAATCCCCGAATTTAGCACGGTCTTGCACGCTGCCAATCACCGTAAACAAAATCAACTGCAAATAATTCCACATCACATTGCGCGTATTTTCACTGACGCCGTCACAATGATACAGCGTTTTAAATTCCACGCCGGGTAAAAAGGCAGTATTCATCGCGCTTTCGTTGCCAAAAATGTCCTCATTTTTATACAAAATGTCGAAAAAGCGTTCCGGAAATACGGTCATGCAATATTCAAACAGATTCTGTATTTCCTGATCATGCTCTACGGGATCCATGTTGTCGAGCGCCCGGGCAGACCATTTGGCCCACGAAGGCGCATATTCCGGAAACGTCGTCGACAAATCGGCGCACATATCCACCACGATTTTCTTGAAATTTTCAGGGACAGCCGGACGGGACCCCGCCGCCGCAGCTTCGCGTTTGGCTTTCTTTTGATTTTTAGAGGGCATCTTATCCTATACAAATGATTCGATGTGTTGTATAGGATAATACAAGGTGTTTTTTATCTTTTTTTATACGTGACATAACTTACTGGATGTCTAATAAGATTGCGTTTTTTGCATATAATCCAATACGGTATCATTACTATAGGATGTTTCGTGATTGGACGATATTTGATAATTTGGGTCCATGATTAGAGGGCCATCGGCCACTCCATCTAAAGAATCTGTCGCAGTGGGGCGGATTCCCGAAGGAGAATAGACGTACTGATTGCCTTGGGACGTTTGACGGGAACTGGAGTACATGTAACTTTTCTTTGTGCCTAAATGTTTCATGGTCACATACATGTCGTCCATGAGGACACGGACAAAGGTGGTGTTTTTTTTACAGTCGGTCATGCTCGCCAATGTTGCCTTTAGTTTATTGAAATGGTCCTGCATTTCCAGCATGAGGGTCTCGTAGGCGACCGACGGGTTCGTATCTGCCGCTTGGGTCCCCCACGTATCTCCATTTGAAGGGTCATCTTCGAAATTAAATCGCGTGGTCGCGGTCTTACCCATCCATCGTTTGGCATGTCCACGCTTATTCAGTTTATGTGATCGCCGTTTCAACTCGTAGGCTTGCGCGCGGAATAGAAATTCTTGCGTCAATTGGCGCAGTATATTCAACGTCAGGTCGTTGGACACATAATTGTCGTGTAAGTCAAGCAACATGGGCAGCGTACGAATCGTCTCCAGTACGTGGTCATGGTTGTTCCCGTGGACAAGGGTGGCATAGACGCCGTCCACCGGCTGCGAATCGTCGAATGTGGTGATATGAAATGTCTTGGTCGAATTGCTGGATAAAAACGGTATTTGGAGGGAAGACACCCATTTGTTGGTTTTCCAGTGGTAGATCCGGGACCCTTCGCTCATTTTGATGGTAATGGGGTGATCATATACCGGATGCAGGATATGGTACGCAATTTCACCACAGACCATGCCACACTGTTCCACCTTGTCGACAAACCGGTATTCGCCAATGTCCCCCGCCAGTTGATTCAAGAGGAAACTGTCGTGATCCTCGCCGTACCCAATGAAGATGTTTTTATAGGTATGGTCCACGCAGGACGACAACTCGACGATGGATTTGGCCCCGGACGTCGCGTCTCCGTCACTCAAATGGATGTGAACGGCACGATGGTCGGGGTGGTCCACCAAATGGGCATGGAGCTGTTTTTGGGCGAAATGGAGGGAACGCTCAATGTTCGTAAGGCCCTCGGGACGGATTTGGTCAATCTTATCGATGAACATGGCCAAGGTTTCCTGAGTTAACTTGACGAATCCGGACGATAATTCATCCCGAATGTGTGATGGACCGTCTGTATCCAATCGCAGCATTTCAACGTCGTGAAAAAATACCGCGATGCAGACATAGACCGTCATGGCCGGATTCTCTTCGATTTTTTCCATAAAGAGTTGGAGCATGTTCTTCAGGGTCTGTTTCACAAACATGATTTTTGTCCAACCGTGCACTTCCTCGAAAACGGAAATCTCGCTCATCGAGATGGATTTGTCAATATTGATAAATAGGGCGATCGGTCGGGTGGATGGCGGCACATCGGGAGAGGATATGTTTAAAATACCAAAGGGTCGGGGGGTGGTCCAGGTCACGGGACAATTTTCGTCGCCCGGACCCAACACGATGGGCACGCCATCCTTCTGGTGCCATTCAATCCACGTATTAGGTGCCGATGCCGGTTCTTCGAGCCAAGGGCGCACTTCGCCGTCTAATCCGTCGTCTTCGGCCAAGGTTTCTCCCGAACCCGAACCAGCATTTATATGGGTTTCTTTGTCAGTGTCGTATACCCACGAAAAAATATTACGAATCGTATTCAACATTTATAAAACACACTATTTGTAAATCATATACAAAATATTTCTATATGGTTTGCCCAAGGCCACCGGTTTGCCCAATCATAGGGCAGATGTGCGCTTGATCTTGGACGAACTCGTCTGGAATACCGTTAAAAATACCATGACATAAATGACGACGATCCACCCAAGAAGGATGTTCGTATACACAGTTTGACTTTGATTAAATGCATTCACAAAGTCGTCCAAGGATTTGTATCGGGTAGATATCCAGAGTTGTTGCTTCTGTAATACGTTGGACAATACCGTGTTTCCCCCCTGCAATTGACTGGGATCGTCCGGGGGCGGATTGCTGGTGTATAACAAGATGCAATTTTGCAAGAGGAGGGCAAACACCCATTTCAGGCCATATTTGACCAATAAATACATGCCGACCCCGATGCCGATGAATATGAAAATAAAGACCAAGGAAAGGGGGAATGCCGTGTTCATGCCACGCGTAATCGTGTTAACCCGTGATATCACCAAGCCAAATACAAAGTCGGCAATACGAAACACGACTGCTAAAATAAATTCGACCAAGCGTATGATTCCGCCAAATATCGTTCCTAACAGTTCCACAATGGGCGACGGCTTCGAATCGGCCATTCAATTCAAAATTGTGAATAATACTACTATATGATTATACCATTTTTGGGATCAGCGATCGTAAGGCATTCGTAAAAAATATATAAAGAAAACGTATATTAATATAGTAGTTCGTATCTTGCTAAATTAAAAGCTAATCTTAACGCCAAGAAGAAGAAGAAGCGTCTTTGCGCAATGGCCACTACTGTTGAACATGCGAGCGTGTCTGGGGCGACTGTGCGGGGCGACCACGATGATCTAAATGAGTATGATTACAGTGAGGATATGGGATATTCGGGGGCGGCCTACGTCAACGGGGATGACGAAGATTTCGTCTCACTCTACTCCAGTAATTCGAATCACCTGCCCAAAACGTATTATGATCATCATCGCAAGAAATCGTCCGTGCAAAAGTTTCAACCCGTGTCCACGGGATTGCAGGTGGGCAACGATCCGGGTAATTATCGTATCACGCGGTATGTCCACGGAAAGCCGGTGAACATTGAATTCTTTGTCACGCGGTTTAATCCCGGTACCACCATTCGCAACGCCGTAACCGGTATCCGCGAGAAGAACATGCTCGTTGGGCGAAAGACGGAGGACATTTTTTTCAAGGTGGCTCTGTCGGGGGTGTTTGCGGACCGCGACGGCTGTCTCTTTTACAATTCACCGGAAGAATATGAGCGGCATTTCCACACCACGGTGTCGCAACCGATGAAAAGTAAGTGGATGGAACGTTGTATGAATTATCATTCGCAGGAGCCGGTCATTAACCCCAGTGAATCCACCGAACCCAACTTTGTGACGATTCACTGATACCTCCGCCTTGAACAATCACATACACACCAAAGACACAAAACACACAAAAAATATAAGAATTATGTCTAAATATATAATAACTACATCATCATCATGTTGTTATTATGTTGCTTCATTGTCTCGGGTTCGTCGTTTTTATGGATGGCACGTCATAAAAAAACGAAAAATCACACGTGGACGGCCCATTTCATCGATAAGTTGCCGTCGTCCACGATGAGTTTCATGGAATACCAGGCTTCCCTAGATGCCCAATCCCAAGAATCGTTATATGATGATTTGGCGATCAAAAAAAGGACGCGACCAATGTTTCGTTTTATTGACAAGGCGATTCACGGCATGGATATGCGCGACCCGGATCGTTTTCACCAAGAACCCGACATTGCCACGTTACAATATTACCAATACAAGCAGCATATTTTAACCACCTTGATGTCCCAGACGACCCCGGATCCTACTAAATTGAGGGTATGGGACGAATACACGCGCCAGTTGAATCTTTCGTCGGTTGAGCCGGATCTTCATCAAGGGGGGCTCATGCGTGACTGGAATTTCACGGTATTTTGAAGGTCTAATGGAACACCCACATCCATTACGTTTTATTGTTATTGAACGAGGATGGAGGAATACCTGGTTGGTTATCCAAATAACGTAGTAAAGCAATGGCACCCCCCACCGGGATAATCAGTGGCAGCAACATCATGGTGATGCCCCCCGTGTAAACCCCCAGTCCACCCGACAAAAGGGTCGTGACAAGACATTCGGCGTAGTCTTCGCGTTTTGTTAGGGTGTATCCCTCGTACAGACCGTTGCAGAATCCCAAGGCGCTACCCACGCCAATCCACCTAATTGCCAGGTTGTCCAGGCGCGTAGGCTTATCATGGGATGATGTATTGGAAAACCAGCGTGGAGGGTTTGTGCGCATTGCCTTCTGGCGTCCAAGAAACACGCAAGAACGCCACATCATAGACATCATAGACATCGTATCCTAACGTGGTATTTGGATATGATGTTAATCAATTTTTGGCCCCGCTACGCTACGTCTTGGCCCGCTACGTCTTGGGTCGTGGTGTGGGCATAGGAACAGCTAAAACACGGTTAAAAAAGGCGTCAATGTCTTGAGGGGACGACGACGACACACTTTCGTCAAAGGTATAGTTAACATTGCCCGCACGGTAAGCCAAGAGGGCCGGAATGCCGGAAATCATCTTCTTATTTTTCATAAACGCATAAATCTCGAAATGGTCGTCCGCGTCAATGTTGACGACTTGCACCGTCTCGGGCAGACGGGAAAACCACGACTCGAGGTGAGGTTTCACGCGCTGGCAGGGTTTGCACCACCCGGCAGTGAAACGCAACACGACCCATCCCGAGTTTTCCTCTAAAATCTGCTTGAATTCCTCTAAATTACTGATACCGTCGATTGGCTCGGGCATGCGTCCTATACAAACGTATACACACCATGTGTTTATATATTTTACATCCTTGAACCCTCGATGATCTGCAGACGAAAGATTCTTCCTATAGGATATATTGGGTGGTACCATTTCATTGGTTGAATTGTAAAAAAGAGTGGAATGATTTCTCCATTTTTATTGACCCCCCCGAACCATTATAGTGATCAATCGCCGATTGTGCAAGCAAATTATTATTCCATTCAATGCGTCGAATCGTTCCGTAAACGGTTCATCAAATACAATTTTCAGGGACGGGCCAACCAACCCAACATTTCGTACACGTCGCAAGAATCCAAATTGGGTCATATTCCGTTGGGGTACCAAGCCATGGAGATGTTTATTTGCACGACGCCGGAATCGTACCAAGAATTTCCGTTTTTAGAACCGCTCGTCCGCGACAGTCGGTCTATCCACGGCGTCATCGTCATTTCGCACAGTCCGTTGACCAACGGCCCCATCCTGTACTCTTGTTTTTTTTTAACCCACTCCCGGGTATCTTTACCCGAAACGGCGGCCTTGGAACGCCTGTTTAAATTCGAAGACGGCATGAAACGGGCGATCCAGACGGAGCCTAAATACGTCGCGATGAACGACTATTTAGGGCATGATGCTCCCATCGTTTGGAAGAACCGAGAAAATGCCCGCGGTGACGATTGCATCGTGGTCATTTTCCCCCAACTTATCCCGGTGAATATCCCCGATCAAGTGTATGTGGAAAATGCGCCGGCCCAGATTCGCATCGAAGGATTCGCCGACCGTGCCCAGCCATCCAAGACGCCGTCGCCCACGGTAGGAGCCATGATACAGATTTCCATCTACCAAATGTACAATGCGTGGATACAGAACAAGAACGAATTGCCACCGGAAACGCTGGCCAGTTTCCGCGAGGAAATTGATCGCACGTTTGGGTCCATGTCCACGTTCTTGGTGTATACCCAAGATCCCAAGAGTCAGTTGAACATTCCGCCCGATTTTGCCTTTTATTTGAAACAAGTGGAGGCCAAGTCGGGGCGCATGGACGCGATCGTCCCGTCCTTTTTTCAGCGCATCACGCAATTCTTTGCCCCGTCCGTCGAAGGCATGGATACGCCCACGCCGACCAATTACAATTCCACCTTTATTTCCAATTTTACCGACGAGAATGGCAATTTTTTCAGCAGCGACCAAATTGCGGCCAATTTAGGACAAGCCACAGGAGGACAATTGGACATATTGAACCATAATTTGAATGTGGCGTACAATGACATCAGTTATGGGGCCAATACCTTGGTGTCCAACGTTGAAAATGCCGGTTCCAACTTGTTGGCCGCGATCACCAACCCGGATTATAAGAGCCCGAACCAGAAGGTGCCGACCCAGACCATCACGATACCCTTGAACGACGATCCCAATTATTCGTACCAAGAATGTACCGTGATGCCCGTGGATGACATGGAGTACGAGTATACTTACCAAATTGGGTCCAACAGCACGGTCATGTCAAACTGGTACAACCAGAATTCGTTTGTCCAGGTGATTACGTATTTTATTCTGTTTTTGGCGATTTATTTTGGCACGCCGTTTATGTATTACTTTGTGATGTGCAACATTCTCAAGACCGGCTACAATTATGGCGGCGTGGCCACCTTCACCGATTGGTTACGTAAACCCCAAAATTTGTTGGGTCTGGGCCAGTTCCGCGGACTGTCGATTTTATTCAATATTTTGTATATTTTGACGATTCTCGGCCTCTTGTTCTTCTGCTTGGTGCCCAAGGTGAATGTGTATATTTTGCATTCCATTATCATTATTATGATTGTTTCTTGGATCATTGGGTACATGGGGGTGAAGAATTATCCTATACCGGAGAGTTGTTTCTACTAATTATGGGAACCAAGGTTCCCATATGCCCTCCTTAAGATAGCTAGGCACCCTATGGGTGCCTAGCAAAGATAAGAAGGATTCTTGGTGAAAATCTTATACAACCTATTTGGATAAGATTTATTATAAGATGGTCAGCGGGCGAAGCCCGCAACCCTACGGGTCAGCGTGTCGTTACTAGGCCCCTCAGCGCCACCAACGGTGGCGCAAGTGGGGGGCTAGTTATCTTAAGGAGGGCATATGGGAACCTTGGTTCCCATAATATTGGGCTTGGTGGATGTTGTCCGCCACCGGCTTAAATGGGGTCTCCATGTAGTTGTCGGCCACCTTGTGCAACGGCGCCATGTTCTGCACGACTTCAATCTCCAAGGTGCCCTTGCTGGCAGAATCCGTCTGGGCGTTCATGTTCTGCATCTCCTGCTCACGTTGTTTATTGTTCGGGGTGTATTGAATGTAGTGCGCGGCGTTCTTGCCCAGGTTGTCCCCCGAATTCACGTAGGTTCCGTCGGGCAAGTAAACGCGCCCCCCCACCCCCCCTTTACCCGAGGAGCGGTAGAGCATCACATACACCACGAATACGAACAAAATGGCTAAAACAATGTTGCAGTATAAGAATAAAAACGCGACGATGCCAAAGATGGCGACCATGCCTAAAGGAGACTCAATCATGGAAACCAACCAAGAAGGTGTACGAATGGGCGACAGGAGATACACCACAATCAACACGATCAAACATATTTCCAGGACACTGGTATTTTTCATGGCATTTTTTAAAGACTTGTTGGGTGCCATAACGATTTTTCAAATATAAAATATGCTATAGTTTTACAAGAGAAAATTGATTTTTTTCGATACAAAGTCACATAGAAATAACATAATCATTGGATTTTACGATGAGTTATTTTGAAAGACGTCCTTATAAGACTAAAGTAGACAGATCCAAACCGTCGAAACCGCCGGCGTTTTTGAAGCATAATATTTCCCCCAAGAAACATCCCTCGTTGAAATTCGAGGTCACGCCCGATTACCGGGCCCAAGTATGCGTCCAAGCCTACATTGGCAAAAAGGGGTACACCATTCCCAAGGCCTGTTTGCACCCCGACGATTTGAAATTCCTATACCAAGATTTGTATATGATTCCGGTGAAACACGGTCCGGCGTTTGGTCCGGTGCTGAAACCCGGTGACGACGATCCCACGGCGTTTCCCGTGTACCGTGAAAATACCAAGAAAATCTATTTGCCGCGGTTTTACGGTTTGGAACGTTACGGTGCGCCAACGAAAGGGGCAGAAGGGGAGCCGGAGGCGGCGAGCAAAATCGTCACCATTTCTTGTGTATTTGATAAACCGTTGCGCGATTACCAAGAGGCCGTGGTGGAGGCTTATATGAAGTCGGTACGCAAGGAAGGAAGGGTGGGAAGTCATCCTCAGGCTGCCGGGGGCATCTTGCAACTGTACGCCGGGGCCGGGAAGACGGTGCTGTCGATCAAAATCATTTCCCTCTTGGCTAAAAAGACCCTCATCATTGTCCACAAGGAGTTTTTGTTAAATCAGTGGGTCGAGCGTATCCGCGAATTCATGCCGGAGGCGAACATTGGGCGCATCCAGGGACCACTATTTGATGTGCATGGCAAAGACATTGTGATCGGGATGTTGCAAACCTTGTATGACCGCGATTTTCCGGAAGATGCGTTTGACGAATTCGGCCTCACCATTGTGGACGAGGTCCACCGCATCGGCTCGTGCCAATTTTCCAAGGCCTTGGTGCGCGTGCAGACCCCCTACATGTTGGGGGTCACCGCGACCCTGGAACGCAAAGACGGACTCACGCGCGTCATTCATCATTTCATCGGTCCGTTGTTGTTCAGTCAGGCGAACCGGACTTCCGGGGCGGACGATTCGGTCCTGGTACGGGGCATGGAATTCGTGTCGAATGACGCCGAGTTCAACGATGTGGTCACGGATTTCCGGGGCAACCCGCAGTTCAGTACCATGATTTCTAAATTATGCAATCACGGCCCGCGCACCCAATTCTTGGTGAAAATCTTGGCCGATTTGGTTGCGGAAAACCCGGAGGCACAAATCTTGGTATTGGGACACAACCGGTCGCTCTTGGTCGACCTACACGAGGGCATTGAAGTCCAAGAGATTGCCACCTGCGGATACTATTTGGGGGGCATGAAACCCGCCGCTCTGGAGAAAACGACGGAACGACAAATTATTTTGGCGAGTTATGCCATGGCCGCGGAAGGCTTCGATCACAAAAATCTCTCTATTTTGGTGATGATTACGCCGAAAACGGACATCATTCAGTCGGTCGGGCGGATTTTCCGGCAAAAACACGCTCGCCCGTTGATCGTGGACATTATCGATACACACGACATTTTCCAAAATCAGTGGAAGAAACGTCGTGCGTACTATAAGAAATGTGGGTACCGCATTCATATGACGTCCAGTCCCCAATATCGGGGATTCGACCCGAATGCCCCGAATCCCACCCCATGGAAGGTCTGGTTTGAACCGAAAAAGGCGACGGCGACGGGTATCCAGAATGAGGACACGAACGGCGACGAAGGCGACGAAGGCGACGAAGGCGACGAAGGCGACGAATCTGCCCCCGCTATCAAGGGGCAGTGTTTGATTCCCTTTGTCGATGACGGTGTCGAATCGTAAGAATCGTAAGATGCGTAAGAATCGTAAGATCCATGTGCCTAAATGTTTCGCCGGTTTTGCGTAAAATATTATATCTGTACTATATGTCTATCCACACTTATGAATCCAACATAAAATATATAGAAATATTGTCCAAATAGTATATATTTAGCGACTTTACACACCTTTTTTTTACGAAAAAATAATATTAGAATATGATTACTCAATACGACACAGGTCCTCCCGCAACATCTACGCGCCGTCGAACCCTACCACCGTCCATTATTGCACCGCACGTAACATTACCTTTGCCACTGGATTACGTAGCTGAACCCACTTTAGTGGGCGATTCCAATCGACCAAGACGCAATTCTACCTTGGAACCTCCCGAAAATTCTGCTAAAAATGTCCCCTCAAGAAAGCGCAAAATTACGCCCGAAAAGGCGCCCCTCAATGCCGAAATGGATTATGCGCAATTTTTCAAGGAAAATGTGAATTTGAACAAATATAAAATCATCGAGCTCAAAGAGGTCGCTAAATACAACCGGTTGCATATTACCGGAAACAAAACGGTATTGGTCGGTCGCATCACCAACTATTTTTTAAAACATCGCTATGCGATTCTAATACAAAAATATCTGCGGCGATTTTTTGTGAAAAGGTCGTTTCAGTTGCGGGGGGCGGCCCTACACAATCGGTCCATATGTATCAACGAGACCGATTTTTTCACCTTGGAACCCCTCGGCGACATTCCGTTCCAAGAATTTTATTCCTATACGGATGCCAACCATTTCACCTACGGGTTCAACATTTGCTCGTTGATTACTTTATTGAAACGGCAAGGTCGCGCCATCATGAATCCATATAACCGCTCTAAAATCCCGGAAAATGTGATCGGGGACGTGATCCGTTTGTATATTTATGTCATCATTTTGTTCCCGCAACATATCAATCCTGAAGATCAAAACCCGCTGACGCGTCATCAGTATATCCAATATGTGAGCCCCTATTTGATGCAACGTGGGTATTACTACGGGTTTACGCCGCGGGTAGCGTCTCACATGGCCTCGCGCAGGATACGCGAGGAACTGGCGCAATCTATACTGGGGGAGGACGACGATGACGATGACGACGATGCCGGGTTCAGTTCGGCGCGACCGGTGTTGAACAATCACGTCATTGCTCTGCCCGCACCGACAATATTGAACGAATCACCCAACCCACACAACACACACAACAATTTTAACGCAGTTTCTGCGGAAGTCATGTCCATAGCAGAGCGCCTATCTAGAGAAGTGCAGACATTGAGAGACACCACAAGTGGAAGCAATGTGCGGCGCAGTGGCCGCACATCTGCTGTCGACCCATCCGCAAATCCCGAAGTAGTACCTTTGCCAATTCAAACCCGAGCGGCGTCGCGCGCATCCACCGAATCGACGGGTATTCGGGTCCTTTCTCCGCCCGCGACGTTTGCCCAGATTGAACACATCAACCAGATGAAATTGCGTATAGAAAGTATGCGCGAAAAACCGTTGAACCAGCGTATTCAAGAGGTTTTTATGGAAATCGACCAATTGGGCAATTATACCGACGCCCAGTGGTATATTAACTTGAACATGCGTCAAAAAGTCGGTTTTTACGGATTTTTGCAAGATTTGTGGCGGTTTCGGGGGCGTTTGTCCAATATCGTCAAACAGCGCATTTGTCCCCTGGGCGATCCCTTTCAAAACTTGTTACCGAACCGTGTGCGGTTTGAGGACATCTCGTTGGCAGATTTAACCAACGGCAGCGTCTCGGTCATGGAAAACCTGGTATTTACTGCTTACGATATTGAAGACCGGCGTCTGGGAGCGCTCTACGTTTTATTCGCCTTGACGATGGTGTCCCTGCCGGCTCGTAACAATATGATGTGGTTATTTGAAGCCGTCATTTAAACCGCGCTTGCGCGGTTCTGTCTTCAAGGGTGTAAAATCGTTTTGAAATGTTCAACGTCGTCCGGAGGCACCGTTTTTTGGGCAAAAAACTTTGAGACTTGTTCTTGATGTTTTTGTATATTATTTAGATGATAATTCGGTATATTTTGCCGTATATTATTTATGTATTGTTGGAACAATTCATATATATTGCTGCCGTTTACCAAGACCCACAGACAGTATAGGACAAACAACGCGATTCCAAACGCGAAATCGGCCCACTGATACGCGGTTTTACGCAGACGCCACAGCATCCAAATTTTGAACAAGATTTGCATTATAAAAAACATGCCGATCATCCACGCATCGTTGCGGAAATAGACCATCGTTGACAATAAAAAAGTATTGACCAAGAGCATGATTTTGACCATGGGTTTGGGGTTGGGTAACCAGCCAGGATTCATTTCGCTGGCCTTGGCCAATACTTCTTTATGAATGAGTTTTTTGGTATAGTCTTTGATGGCCACGACCGTGGGATGCAATATAGGAAAGTATTTACGTAAATGCACAAATTCATACAGGATGTACCATAGATCAATCCACAAGGAGAATATCAAATCGAACCGTTGCATGTTTCCGTTATTATATTCTGCGATTTTTTTTTGACATCTGTTACCAGGTCTTTTTCCAGACCAACCAGTATTCTTCGTCCCAGTGCACCACGACCTCCATAAAATTGGGGGAGTCGTCGTCTTCGTCGCGGCAGCACCGCAGGGAATACTGTTCACGGGTGTAGACATCCCCCACGAAGAGAATGTCTTTGTCGGGGGCGTTGTCGTCGTATATGGCGACCGAGGTCTTGCCGTAGTTTGCAAAAACGAGGCTTTTGAGGCCGTCTGGGTAGATGGCCGGGGGAAGAAGCGCCCCAAACATTTCGCGGTTTTGTTCGTACATGCCGGAAAATATGTTCCATTTCATAAACATATATTCCATGACGAAGAGCAAGATGGGATCGGTCTGTTGGCGGTACCAGTACAACCAGGCGCGTTCCCAGATCGTGTTCCCGTTGACCTCCTTGGTCAACACCTCTTTGTCGTACACATTCCGGTAAGGATGGCTAAACTCGAAAATGTGTTGAACGATGTCTTCTGGAAGACGATCAATCCGCATGAAGAGGGAAGAAGTCGTGGCAACGGTGGTCATATTGGTCGTCGGTTATGATGGTTTCAGTAACATAAAAAAGGTAGAAAAATGGCGATTCAATTTTCACGGCTTGGTATGTTTACGCGTGACATTTCTCGTTTTTGTGTGAGGACGTTTGGGTACGGGATTCGCGTCTTCGTACATGGATGCTTTTAGTTCATCGGGAGTGATGCGCGCGGGGGCGCGCGACGCGCGTTGAATGATACTTTTGCGTTCTTGGATGACCGGTACAGACAATAATCCCGTTTCATTCAAGTTGACAAACGGACGAATGATGGAGGATGGCACCGTCAATTTCGTCTTTTTCTTGCGCGACCGTCTGGCCACCAATTTCTGTATAGGATTGAACGGAAAGGTGATCTTGTGTCGTTGGGGTATGCCCGCCTGCATGAGCAACGACTGGTATTCTTCGATCAAGGCATCCATGGTGATGCGTTCCGTCAAATTGAACGCGACCATCCGCATGGCCAAAATGTAGCAGTTGTGATATAACCCCGGATGAATCAAATATTTCGTATGATGTATGAGATGAAACAGTATGATCCCCATGCCGTAAATATCAAAGGTTTCCAAATGCATGCGCATGAATTCTGTATGTGATATCGTTTTAAAGGTACTGCTTAACCATTGAAACAAATCGGCGAACAATTTGACGCGATCGTTCACGTTGATCATATAGGTGAAATGAAAAAATTTGTCGGTCCATTCGTTGTTGGCCTCGATACTGACGTCGGTGCATTCTTGCACAAATTCGTTCAATTGGCTGTCATTCATACGTTGCACACGGTTGAAGGTACTCAAATTGACCAGACGGGTTTCAAACGGATACGACCAATAGTTCACGGCCCACTGATAATTATTCTTCTTGGATTGTGCCATGGTGCGCGGAATGGTTTCCATGAGCCCAAAATCGATGAAATTCATCTTGTGTTCCTCGACGTTGTATACCAGGTTGGAAGGCTTCATGTCGTGGTGCACAATTTTGTGTTTCAAAAAGGTCTTGATGCCCAACATGACCCGATGAAGTTCCAAGAATAACCAGTCGACGATTGCCTGATTTTTAGCGTATTCTTCCTTGAAAATACGTCCCCCGGCGTCTTCAAAGAGGCGGTTTAGGTCGATCCCGCCGTATTTCATGATCAGTAATTTGTAATTTTCAGGGTTGGCCAAGATTTGTTTCCCCAAATCGGGACACTGACCGATTGCCGCAAAGTTGGCCGGATTTTTACGCACATTGCAAGTTTGCGGTTTGCCTAAATGAAATTGCTGTTTAGGATCGGCCTTTTCGATTAATTTCAATTCATTCAACTCGCGTTTTAGGTGACGCACGGTCATGATCTTGGACACTTTATTCTTATAGTCAATGTGGGTGGAAGATTCGCACAATAAACTGGGTTTGTGGATGCATCCGTAGGAACCTTCGTCCAAATATTGGGGGGCCGTGTTTGACTGTTTGCGTTCCTTGTGTTCTTTTTGTTCCTGGATCATTTGCATCGCGGCCTCATTGACGGGGGGATGATATTGGGCCAGGCGTTCCAGTGTTTTATTTTTAATGGGTTTAATCGCCTCACTGTGTATCGGTATCATGGGTATATTGTTCTTATTATTCTTATTATATTGTTACACAAAATTGCGGAAATCAATATAGACATATTGCAACTAGTACAACAGATCAATAATTTTTATTATATGAATATCCACCGTATGAACAATGTATATTGCACCCCCCCCGTTGAAGATGTATCTGGGGTCGGGGGCATCTCTGAGAACTCAAATTCAGGCGGACCCGGTCCGCGTAAAATCGCGGACGGGCTGCTGCCAAGGCATGATACCTCCTCCAAAGAGCTTCGCAAGCCACCGCGGGCACGCATCGAACGTTCCAATTTGAAATATTTCGATATTTGTAATAATTGTGGTAAACAGGGGCACACATTCAAGCAGTGTAAAAACCCGATTACCAGTTTTGGAGTCATCGTATTTCGTATTTACAAGAATCAACGGCAATATTTGATGATTCGGCGCAAAGACACTTTAGGATATATCGATTTCATGCGTGGTAAATATTCCATCACTAATCAAAAATACATTTTGAATATGCTCAAACAAATGACGTGCCAGGAAAAGAAAAAGTTGCAGACGATGACCTTTGACGAATTGTGGACCGAAATTTGGGCAGACGATACTCCTATAACACAACCTCTGGACCTCATCAACGTAAAACGCCCCGGCCAACTAAGGCATCATGTCGTTTCTATGCCGAGTGACCCGGTGACCGTGGAAGAAGAGCAAAAACCAACCTCCGGTCCCGGTTTTGCCAAGAATCCTCGTGGCCAACGTGTCCCCCCTTCCTCGCGTCCTTCGCGTACCTTGCGGCCGTCACGTAACTCGTGTACCACGCGCACCTCGCATGCGATTATTCACGAATCCACGGAAGATACATTGATGTTGACGAAACCGGAGCAATTACTTGTTGACACCACCAAGGAAGACGAAGAACCCGAAGCGTCGTTTTCCTCTTTTCCAGAACGCTCCTTGTTTGAAATGGGCTGTTATAAGCAAGAGGAAGCCACCTCGAGAGAAATGTTCAACTATTTGACCTCGCATTACGTTCCCACCGACGAACACGTCAAAACGTCGATTTTAGATTATTTGATCACGACAAGTAACCATGTCGTCCCTTCTACCGAAAACCCACATAAATATGATCTGGACGGGAAGGGGGCGGCGGCGGATCCCAGTCCAAGAACCCACGGAGGATGGAATGAACCCGAGTGGGGGTTCCCCAAGGGACGGCGCAACAACCAAGAAAAGGATTACGATTGTGCGTTGCGTGAAATGACGGAAGAAACGGGGTATCCAGTGCAATATGTGAAGAATATTAAAAACATCTTGCCGTTTGATGAAACGTTTTTAGGATCAAATTACAAATCTTATAAACATCGTTACTATTTGATGTACATGAGTTATGAGAATTCCGTGATGATGAATAATTACGAAAAGAGTGAAGTGAGCTGCATGGAATGGAAATCCTACGACGACTGCATTAAAGCCATACGACCTTATAATCTGGAAAAGATTCGTTTAATCACCAATATTGAACAGACATTGTCTAAATACCGGCTTTTTATTTTAGACAACAATAAGAGACACATCGTATGAAATCGTGTTATGGGGATGGGAGAGTCTTGATGCTGTATTTTTACACCTTCGCGCATTGTAAATGCGCGTGGATTGCTTCGCAATAACGTTACTTTGCCGATTTAAATCGGCAAAGGTCTAGGAGCGTGGCGTAGCGTAGGTAAATGGAAAATAACATCACACTGTATAGAGATTACATTGTGATATGTATCGAGGTATACCACATCATACCATAAAAAATAAACCGTTGAATAAAGTAGTTGCACCCAATAAAACATGTAAGCGTAGATGCTCACACAAAAAGGGGAAAAAAAGCCACGCAGTTTCCCGAAAGAAACGGATCGATTGGACCCAGACTGGAGGGGCTCCTGTAAAATTACGTCCGCGGGTCGTCTCGCAAATACAGGTGGCCCCCGCACCGGCACCGGCACTTTCTAGCACAGTACCCTTGCCCCCTTCACAAGTGGTCCCAGCTTCAGCCCCGGAGAAGAAAATAGATCCTGGGGCCTCGACCACAGATGACACGGTACACGCCGATGAAAAGACCAGAGTTTCGACAAGTTTAGAGGAAGGGCCCTCCGCGGTAGCTGATGAAACCCAGTTCTTGAGCGACCCCCCGTCGATTCCCCCCCATACCGCAATGTCTCCTCGTCTCCCCATCACCGAAGACTTTACCCTGACCGACGCACTTTACCCGAACCTCGACGACCCCAGTTTCAACATCAAGATTGCCCAAAAGAAGGAGTTTTACGACACGCGTTACGACGGACCGATTACCGACGTCAAAACCCAGGCCGAAAAGGCGTGCAATTCCACCTTTGAAATACTCCCCCATCAATTGTTTGTGAAGAATTTTCTGTCGATGCAGACTCCCTACAACAGCCTCTTGATGTACTGGGGGCTGGGGTCCGGCAAAACCTGCAACGCCATTGGCGTGGCCGAAGAGATGCGGTCGTACATGAAACAAACCGGCATGAACAAACGTATCTTGGTACTGGCCTCTCCCAATGTGATCAATAATTTCCGTCTGCAACTGTTTGACGAATCGAAACTGGTGATGGAAGGAGGTATGTGGAACATACAATCGTGTGTCGGCAAAAGTATCTTGGACGAAGTGAACCCCACGCATCTCAACGAACTCAACAAAGAACGGCTGATTGCCAATGTGCAGGCGATTATCAAAACGTACTACGATTTCAAAGGGTACATTAAATTCTCCAACGAGATTTCCAATGCCTTGAAACCGTTCCCGGAGGGCGACCCCCGCCGGATACGTAAAATACAGTCCATGTTCAACAACCATTTGATCGTGATTGACGAAGTGCATAACATCCGGTTGACTCGCGACAATGAGGACCTGACCACGGCCAATTATTTGTATATGATTGCTAAACACGCCAAGAATTTGCGGTTTGTGCTTTTGTCGGCCACGCCCATGTACAATTCCTATAAGGAAATTATTTGGCTGACCAACCTGATGAACGTCAACGACAAGCGCCCCGAAATCACGGCGGACCAAATTTTCGACAAGGACGGACAATTCCGTCAATCCGGCGTGAACAACGATGCCGTCTTGGTCGGCAAAGAATTGCTGCAAAAGAAATTGACCGGCTACGTCTCGCATGTGCGCGGGGAAAATCCGTACACGTTTCCGTTTCGTATTTATAAGACGAATTTACCTCCCCACGAGGAGAATACCAAATATCCGCCGTTGTATTTGACCACCATCGGTTCGATCCAAGAAAAGGTCTATCAACTGATACTGAACCGCATCCAAGACCGGTTTACGAGTAGCGCGGTCACGGACGCATCCGCGACGTTAGTCGGCTCAGCCGAGTCCGCAACGCTACTCGGCTACGCCAAGGGCGTGGCCGAAAAAATACGCGAGGGATTGGAAACCTTGGACAACGTCGGCTACGAACATTTGCGCTACCCGATTCAGGCCCTCAACATTGTGTATGGGAATGTGCCGACCGACGCCACCGCCGATACCATCAATTTAGACAATTTAATCGGTCATCAAGGTCTCATGAATGTCATGGAAATCAGCAAAGACAACCGCTATTCGTACCGCGCGGGGCAACCGCATATTTTTCAACGGAAGAATTTGCCCAAGTACAGCCAAAAGATGGCGGCCATCTTGGATCTCATCGAGGACTCCTCCGGGATTGTCATGATATACAGTGAATTCATTGATAGTGGGGTCATTCCCATGGCGTTGGCCCTGGAAGAGGCCGGATTTACGCGTGCCTCTGGACGTCACAACCGTACTGCACCCCTGTTTGCGGAAAAGCCCAAGGCTGCCGACAAGCCCAAGGCCGCCCCCAAAAAACCCCTAAAGTACGCCATGATCACCGGCAACAAAACCTTGTCGCCCAACAACCGGGAAGAGTTGGAATGGGTGACCAACCCCCAAAATGTCCACGGCGACCGCGTCAAAGTGGTCATCATATCGCGCGCGGGGGCCGAAGGCCTGGATTTCAAAAACATACGTCAAATACACATCTTGGAACCTTGGTACAACATGAGCCGCATCGAGCAAATCATTGGACGCGGGGTGCGCAATTTGAGTCACTGTGCCTTGCCGTTTGAAGAACGCAACGTCGAAATCTACATGCACGCCTCCCAAACCACGGATAAATTGCCCACCGCCGACATGTATTTGTACGAATTGGCGTTTAAAAAGGCCAAACAGATTGGCCGCGTGACCCGTCTTCTCAAAGAAATTGCGGTCGATTGTCTCCTGAACCGCGAACAGAACAATTTTACCCTCGAGAAAATGGCGTCCGTGCCCAGCAACCGCAAGATACCGATACATACCGCCCACGGGGACATGGAATATGATGTGGGGGATCGTCCCCATACGGCGATATGTGATTACAGCGAGACGTGCCCCACCGGATGCCAACCGGACGTGCCCGAAGAGGAAATCAAGGGCCGCAACGTGTTGACGTATTCCGTCGATTATGTGAGCATGAACCGCGTACGCATTGTGGACCGTATACGCCAACTCTTCATAGTGCAGCCGTATTACGCGATTGAAGATTTGGTGCGTAAAATCCAAGAACAGCGGGATTATCCTATAGAACAAATTTACTATGCACTTACGTATTTGATTGAGAACCGCAACGAATTCTTGGTCGATTCCCATGGCCGTTTAGGCAATTTGGTGAACCGCGGCGAGATATACGCCTTTCAACCGATGGAAATCACGGACCAAACGGTGTCGGTCTTTGACCGCACCTTCCCCTTGGAAATAAAACCGGCGAAAGTCCAGGTTGAAGTGAATACGACGTTCCAAGACGAACCGGCCGCGGAGCACGACGACGTGGACATTGCGGCCCCTGACACTCTCCCTCTGCCTGCACCCGTCAAGAAATCCCAGGTGGACCACGGGTCCATCACCAGCAAAGTCCATTACAAGACCCTTTTAGAAGGTATTCAACAAAACATGGACGCTATGATGCAAATGTATTTGCTGTCGCAACTCAAGACGACCGCGCCGAAATCCAAGAAAAAGAAGAGGCCCGTGGCGGAGGCGATGGATATCGTGGCCAGGGAGGATCAACCTCCCCTGATCAAAAAGCACCAAGAATGGACGGATTACATGATTGTGGGCAACATCATGGGGAAAATCGAGGGATTGTTTGGCATCGACGAGGTTCAAATACAAAAATACATGGTGTACCATCACCTGGATTCCCTGTTGTTGACGTCGAAATTGGTCTTTGCCCAGCACTGGTTGGATCACGCGATCCCGAAGGCCCCGAAAGACACGTCGCTCATTGAAGAGGCCGTACACAAGTATGTGGGGGATCGCGTTCATGTGGCGGGGGCGGAAAAGTATTTGATCTTGACGAACACGGCCAACGAACTGGTCATTTATAAGGCGACCCGGAACGACCAAGGCGCGATGACCTGGACCGCCGCAGAATACACCGACATTGCCGACGCCCGCCTGCGCGTGTTGGATCCTATACAACAATCTTGGACACCCTTGACCGATCACATCAGCAGCGTGGTCGGGTTCTTCATGGTGGAACAAGTCAAGGATTCTGTACCAAGTGCCGTATTAAAAATCAAAGATTTCACCAAGACGACGACGTCGCGGAATGCCAAGGGCGAAAACCTGAAAAAGGCGGGGAAACAGCGTACGATGGCGGTCTTCAATCTGGTGTTGGGCAATTTAGGCTACGCCCAGGACCCGGAAACGTCGGCCCAATACAACGAATTCAACCACGGAAGCATCTGCATGATGTTGGAACTGATCTTGCGTCATTCCCGGTCGGCGAATGTGACGAACCGGGGGCGTGCCTCGTACATGACGGCCGAGGAGGCCGCCTTGATGAAAATCTCCTAAAGGGGGATGAGGGACCCCAGACATGAAAAACTACCGATAATGTATATTCATGTCAAATCTTCAGGCGATCCGTCAAATTGGGGCCGCCACGGTCATTATCTTGGTCCTGGATGCCATCTACATGTATGTGAATGCCGACGTCATCAGCCGGCAAATTGTCTCCGTCCAAAAATTCGCGCTCAAGTTGCGGTGGACGGGGGCCGTCTTGTGCTACCTCGTCTTGGTCTTGGGACTCTACTACTTTATCTTGCGTACCCATCGTCCCGTGATGGATGCGTTTTATTTGGGCATTGTCATCTACGGAGTATATGAATTCACGAATTACGCCTCCCTCAAGAACTGGAACAACCCGGCGTTTGTGGCCATGGACATGTTGTGGGGCGGCATCGTCCTGTCACTCACCACCTTCTTGGTCTACAAGCTGAAGCTATAAGATCGTTTGACTTCAACAAACCATTGAAGCCAAATAAAATACGTCCAACAATAGGACAGACCTAGCCCAAACGATTCTCCCAAAACCATAAATCCCTATAAGTAAATATACCAAGAATATATACCAAGAATATATACGACGTGGTCCGTGAATGTCGACATCGCGTCGATCAAGTAACACGAGTAACTATGATCGACCTATCATGCGAAAAATAGAAAATTTAGTCGTCAAATTTATTCGGCCCCAACGTCAAATACGACCTATCACGCCGATCCCTTTACATCATTGTAAAAGTGAATACCATAGCTTGGTACCCATGGCGGAGGAAATAGTAGATGAGATACACGATTCGTTCACCATACGCGATTTACAGAAACCTAAACAGAACACTTTGGATCACAATGTGTATATGAAATGTTTTGTCCATGAATTGCGCACGCCCATCTCCACCATCACGATGGGGCTGCAACTGCTGAAACAATGCAACCATGGCCCGGATGAGAAACAAATCATCAAAGACATACAACAAAGTGTCATCTTCATTGAAAATATTCTCACCAAGTTTGCCACGGTCCAAGACGACAACATTGAATTGAATACGTTTGAACCCTTTTCCCTCCTCAAACTCATCACGACGGTAGAGATCTTGATTCTGTACAATTTCAAGGAATCCAGTGTGACATTCAAATATGAGATTGACCCGGAGGTCGTCCTGTGGAACTACGGGGATGTGCATAACATCAAACACGTTCTCATCAATTTGTTGAAAAATGCAATCAAATACCGCGTCGGCACGCGACAGAACACGATTTCCATGGATATCGCGTTGTTGTCCAAGACGGAAGACCGCCAAATGGTGCATATTTCCGTCCAAGATACCAACGACCCTCTGTTACCGCATATCAAAGAGCATTTGTTTGAGACCTTCAATTCGACCAGCGGGTCGGGCATGGGACTCTATATTTGCAAAACCATTGTGGAATTGCACGGAGGCACGATTGCCCATGAATTCCGGGAACCGCAGGGGAATAATTTCATCATTGTATTGCCGTTGACCATGTGCCTGGACGTGTCTCTCCAGATACATACCCCGTCAAGCAAACAAACTTCGATCAAAGTGCCCTTAGCCGACGTCCCCGTAACGACCTACAGTGTACTCTTGGTGGACGACAGCATCTTAAACCGCAAGATGATGTATAAATTGTTGAATAGCGTCCCCCTCTTTGGCTATATTTATTCGGCGGAAGACGGGGCGGGGGCCATGGCAAAAATCAATAAATACCAAGACAAGATTGACCTGGTCCTGCTGGACAAAAACATGCCGGTCATGAATGGGTGGGAAACCGTGGCGGCACTGCGAAAACACCCCTACAATAAATTGGTGGTCGGGTTGACCGGCGAAGATAGTCCCGAGGAGATCCAAGGGTTCGTGGACCGGGGAGCGGACTATGTCATCGTCAAACCGTTGGACAAAGATAAACTGAATTTGTTGTGCCAGTTCTTGGTGAAATATGGTACCGACCGTTCGCCGAATCAAACGATACAACGGGTGAATGACCATCTGGAATGGGTTTACAACGATAAAGATTTACACCCTTGAACATTTACAACGTCAAAAGGTGTACACCCTTGAACATTATAAACCGGACACCCAAAGGGTGTCCGGTTCAGTGTTTAAGGGATTGCGCTTCGCGCAATTGCTTCGCAATAACGTTACCGATAAATCAATTGTATCGCGCAGCAATTGCCCGCTTCGCGGGCTATCAGGCGCCTAAGCAGCCCCTACGGGGCTGCTTAGGCGTCCGGATTCCAATGTTCATCGGTGTAAACATGTGGTTTGTATATGAAAATATATTTCCTATATAACAATATTGGAACATTGGAACAACACGATAAAAAGACCCATGAGCCAATTTTACGAATCGCCGTCTTTTCGCCAATTTGTATGTTTGACCGGACTACCAAGAACGGGGTCCACCCTCCTTTCAGCCCTATTATCCCAGAACCCGCTCATCCATGCCGAGGGGAATTCCGCCGTGTGCCAGTTGATGTGGGACACCCAGGTCTCCATAGCCAACACGGCCAAGGAGCAGTTGATGGCCAATCACAAAGGGCAGGCGGCCTTCAATTTGATCGCGCGCATTCCCCATGTGTATTACCGCGGTATCACCGAGCCCATCGTGGTGGATAAATGCCGGTCTTGGTCCTTGTCCCCCAACATACAATTGTTACGCACCTACGTGGATGCCAACATCAAGTTGATTGTCTTGGAACGGTCCGTCCTGGAAATCGTGGGGTCGTTTGCCAAATTGTACCGGCGCAACGGGATCACGGGGGACGCGTTGACGCAAAAACTGCAGGCTCTCATGGTGGCCGGAAGTGAACCGATCATGCGGTCCATCGGGGGAATCGGCTGGGCCAAGAAAAACAACGAGAACGGCACGTTTTTGTTTGTCCAATACCGCGATTTAGTAAGTGCCCCGGAAGCCACCTTGGCCCGCGTCTACCAGTTTTGCGGGTGGGCACCGTACCAGCATCAATTTGAACACATCTATATGAAGTATCCGGAGGACGACCAGGTGTACGGGTTGGTCGGCCAGCATGCGGTACGTCCGTCCCTGACCCCCGAACCCACGGACTACGAGACCTTGCTCCCGGCAGATATTCGCGAAAAATGTGCCATGGTGGACCGGCTGATGGGGTACGTCGCTTAGAATACCGGGAGAAAATTGAAATTTTCGTGGGCGTGTGGTTTACATATAGAATTAACGTTCAATACAATATACATATAATTTATAACGATGATGCGTACCACTTCACACGAACGTACGGCGCATTGTGAACGGGCGACCCCCCAAGGCGGAAAATTATACATGTACATTCAAAGCATGTTGACGGCCAAAGTCTCGATTCACATCAACGAAGTCGGCCAGACCACCAAACAAAACATTGAAGAGGCGTTGATTGAACGGGTATCCAACAAATGCGTCGAAGAAGGGTACATCCGTCCCAAAACGATCCAGGTGCACACTTATTCGTCGGGCGGCGTGCGCGGAGAGTACATCGATTTCCACGTGGCCTACCAATGTCAAGTGGCTTGCCCCGTCGAAGGTCAAGTATTGGAATGCACGGTCAAGACGATTACCAAGGCGGGGATCCATGCCCAATGCATTGATCAAGACGGCAACATTCCCGTGACGGTATTTGTTGCCCGGGATCACCACACGTATAACGAGGAATTTCAGCATGTGAATGAAGGCGACAAGATTCATGCCTGTGTCATTGGCACACGTTACGAGTTGAACGACCCGTATATTTGTGTCATTGCCAAATTGGTCTCGGCGCAATATGCCGATAAATTTCAGTCGTCGGGCAAAATAAATGCGAAGAAATACGGGGAAGGCAAAACGAAACGTCCTACTACCGTGGTACAACGCGGGGGGGATGCCGACGACGACGAGGAGGATGCCGTGGATGATGATGCCGAAGACGACACCCAGTAATACACATATAGAAACATGGACCATAATGTGTGTATTATACGGATGACGACATCATTGACATCATTGCAAAATATACCCACAACGATTCATGGCGATATCAATACCGTCGCCCATCCAGTCACGACGACGTGCAGTATTCCAGAAAAGGAGCAGATGTTGGAGTCAATCAAAGTCGCCATTGAGAAACTCAACAAGACCCAACATATCGAAATTTTAAACATTTTAAATAAAAACCCCCTGATCAAATTGAACGAGAACCGCAACGGGGTGTTGGTCAACATGTCGTATTTGCCCGACGAGACGATTGACGAATTGAACAAGTATCTGGATTATGTGAAAGATCAGGAGAACAGCTTGGAGCAGATTGAAACCCAAAAGGAAGAATTCAAGAGTGCCTTTTTTTTATCCACCCGGTAATGTCGTCATGCAAAGTGGTATAAAATACTTCTTATATGAAATTGTGTGTACAATGGATGTGTTATTGGCCCTCCCCCTTCCTCTTGAAATCATCTATTGTATTGCGTCCTACGACCGTGCATTGTCGGTAAACCCTATCTCCCGCGCTGACGATCGATACATCATGTTACTCACGGTCCCCCCCAAACAAACCACTTATTATGGAGTGAATGAATTGCGAGGATGGTACGTGAAATTTACACATCCGCATCATGCATTGTCGATGGTATTGGCAGATAAGTATGAAAACATCTATACGTACATAAATAACGTCGATGACGATAGATGTGAGATGTATTTCTGGCAATGATACCTAGCCATGCCATACGAAATACATTTAGAAAGATTGTCACATACTAGAATGTATATGAAAACCATGCAACCACCGTTTGTGCCCAACATGCACACGCCACCGTTCATCAAAGAAATGTCGCCGTACATTTTCTCCCAGGTGTTTGATGTCCCCTTGATGGCGTCGTACGAAGACATTGTGCATCCGGAGACGGGGCTCCTCGACTACATCTTGAGTAGCGAGACCCGCGATCGTATCGTGGACGCGGCCCTTGCCACAACTCCGGTGCCTGCCCCCTCCAGTGAACGAGTCCTTACGCCCCCCCTTCCCCCCATCATGACCCCTCCGCACGTCGCGGCTGCTCCTCACGTGATGACCCCTCCGTCAGTGGAGAGGCCGATGTCCCATCCCATTGAATTCACCCCTAAGAAACCGGATTCACTGTTTTGGTCCATCTACGTCGCTCACTACGGGGTGGATTCGTTCTTTGCCATTGATAACAAGTATATGAATGCCGAAATCGAGGAGAAGCAGCAGGTGGTCGACTTTATGAAGTCGAACCGTCCTATACTCAAATCCTTGAAAATCACCTTGGCCGCGACCGAAGAAATCGCGGGGGATTTGATGACCAACCGCGAGACGGTCTTCACCATGTTGCCCGTGATCGCCGCCTACTACAATTGCACGATGTGGTTGGTCTCGATGACGACGGGCACCTACATGGAGTTTTTACCGGGCGGGGCGCGCGACACCGACGACGATCCAGGGAGACACTATGTGATTTACCGCACCAAGGGGGATCGCCGGGCCCAATACAGTGTAGACATGCGTACCGACGAGGCGCGGGTAGCCAACATTGATCGCATTCGCGGCGATTTCTTGCGTCTGGAAGGGTCGGGTAAATGGTTGCGGGGCGTCAGCTCCTATAAAGTGGGCGAGCTGCAAGAGATGGCCGAGAAACTGAAGTTGGACGTGGCCGCCACCAAATGCAAAAAGGAGGATTTGTATGTCGCCATCACCCGCCATTGTGAAGTGGGGTGGTTGTGATATAAGAAAATTGAACTAGAAGTATCTCATTATATTATAATATCCTTCTTATAACATAATATACACCGATGTCGTCCTTTACCCGTGGAGGTTCCATAGGTGAAACCGCCGATCAAGACCCATCGAAGCAATTGGAGCAGATGGTGGCCATGTATATGAAATCGAATCCGTTCATTGCCGGCGCGAATTATCAAACAAAGCGTGTGCCGGAGCTCGAAGTTCGGTTCGGTACGGGCAAGAATGAATTGTCGCGTCCCATCAGTAAAATCGATTATGACAATGTGGTCCGCACACTCTATGCCGCCGGATGGCGCGCCGAACACGGCGATCAGGGTATTGCTCTTTTGCGTATCCAAAACGAATATTACGATCGCCGGATGGACCGTAATAAAATATCCAACGTCCGCGCGGAAATCGCGGGCCTGGACCTCATTCAGGAGTATTGTCGCACCAACAATTTACAAAAACTGCTCGACGTGCCTTCCAATACCAACGCTCTCGCAGATAAAATCAAATTCACCCAGAAACAGAGTGCGCGGTACGAAGGCGAGGCGGGGGACTACGTGCGCCCCGTCGATTTCCCCGACATGGGGTTCCGCGTGAGTTACCAGAACGAATCGTATTTCAATCCGCGCGCGGATATTTCGAGAAAAATCATTGCGGACTGGACCAATTCCAAGAAACTGTTTCGCTATTTGAACCGGGTGCGCTTTTATCACCCCGATATCCCCATTTTCGCCGATATTTCCATCGTCAAACGGGCCAAGACCATGAACGGGGTCACGGTGCCCCAGTACACGATTCAAGAATCGGGTGTGTTGACGAACGCCGAATCCTACGAAATTGAGCTGGAACTGGACAACAAACGCGTCGACAAATTCACCTTGCCCGACCTGATGCAACACCTCCGGCAGTGTATCCGCACGGTTTTAGGCGCATTGCAAGAAACCAAGTTCCCCATTGGTTTCAAAGAAATGAACCAGGTCATTCATCAGTATTTGAAACTGATTCACCGGGAAGAAGACGAGGTGACGACGGACGATTTCATCGAATCCCTGATGAAACGGCGCGACCTCTCGGTCATTTTACCCAAATATTTCGTCGGTCCCAGTTCGTACACCTTGCAAATGGAGAACATTGTCCCCCTCGACGTTACCAATGCCGCGACGCCTGTCCCCAACATCCGGCGGCAATACACGGTGACCGACAAGGCGGACGGCGAACGACGTCTGTTGTATGTGGCCCCCAACGGCCGGGTCTACATGATCACGCCCAGCATGCGCGTCATCTTTACGGGGACGGTGGCGTCCAAGGCGCCCACGGTCACCCAAGGCCGCGACAGCGACCTATTTGATACGTTGCTGGACGGCGAGTTCATTGCCCTCGACAAATACGGCAAGGCCCTGAACCTCTACATGGCGTTTGATATTTACTATGTGAAAGGCAAGAGTGTGCGCAAAGAGGGGTTTTATCCTATTCAACCTGAGGAGCGGGAGCGCATGTTGAACCAGATACACAAACCCAAGACGGGGGAGGACGTGGTCCCCTACCGTTTCCTGTACCTAAGTAGCTATTTGCAGTGGATCAAACTCCAATCGGTGACTCATCTGTCTACCGCGAAGACCAACGCCGGTTTGCCCGCTTCTACCAACGAACGGCTATGTGGGTTCGAACTACAGAAGAAGAACTTTTATGTGGCCGACGGCGACCAGATCTTTGAGTCGTGCAATATGATATTGACCAAGGTGCGCGAGGGTGTCTTCCCCTACAACACCGACGGCCTCATCTTTACCCCGGCCATGACGGGGGTCGGCGCCGACCGCGTCGGGGCGGCCAGCAAGGCCCGCAAAGAAACATGGAGCCATTCGTTCAAATGGAAGCCGCCAGAGTACAACACCATCGATTTCTTGGTCACGGTCAAGAAAGACAAGCGGGGGCACGACGAGACCAAATACCTCTACGAAGAAGGGCGCACCTTCCATACGGCGGCGAACAACCTCCCCCAGTACAAAACCTTGATCCTGAAATGCGGTTTCGACCCCAAGAAGCACGGGTATTTGAACCCGTGCCACGACGTGTTGAATGACCACTTGCCTGCGGGACGCAGCGATGCCGGCGCCAACGAAGACGACGAGAAATACAAACCCGTGCCCTTCCAGCCGACAGACCCGTACGATCCCAACGCCTGTTTCTGCCATGTGCTCCTGCATGATGTAGGTAAGGGCGATGGCGTCATGATGACGGAAGAGAAGGAGTATTTCGAGGAAAACACCATCGTGGAATTCAAGTACGACATGGCCCGCGAAGGTGCCTGGAAATGGGTGCCGCTCCGCGTGCGTAACGACAAAACGGGGGAGCTGCGTTCCGGCCAAAAGAATTACGGCAACAGTTACCACGTCGCCAATTCCAACTGGATGTCGATTCACCACCCGATCACGGAGGCGATGATCACCACCGGCGAAAACATTCCTACCGAATCCTATACCATCCACGATGTATACTACAACCGCAAAACCCGCGATTCGAACACCCAGGCGTTGCGTAATTTCCATAATTTGTATGTGAAATCCAGCTTGATCGTGGCCGTCGCGAACCCGGAAGATCGCCTGATCGATTTCGCGTGCGGGAAAGCGGGTGACCTCTCGAAATGGCGCAAGGCCAAACTCCGGTTTGTCCTGGGACTCGACATTGCGCGCGACAACATCATGAACCAAATGGACGGCGCCTGTGCCCGCTATCTGGGTGATTGCCGGCGCTACGGGGCAGACACCATGCCGCGCTGTCTGTTCTTCGTCGGCGATTCGGGGAAAAACCTCCGGAACACGGGGGATGCCGTGATGGGCAACAAAGACCGTACCTATGTTCAGGCCGTGTTTGGCCAGGGCCACAAGGACCCGCAGGTCCTGCCCGCTTCCGTCTTCAAGTCGTTTGGCTGGGCCGAAGGCGGCTTTGACGTGGGGTCCGCCCAGTTTGCGATCCACTACTTTTTCGAAAACGAAATTGTGTTGCACAATTTCCTGAGAAACGTGAGCGACTGCATTCGGGTGGGCGGTTATTTCGTCGGCACGACCTACGACGGCCAGGCCATTTTCGAAAAACTGCGGAAAAAACAAAAGGGGGATGCGTGGACAATCATGCGCAACGGCGCGAAATTGGCCGAAATTACCAAGGATTATGACCATACGGAATTCCCCGACGACGAAGCGTCGATTGGTTACCAGATCAGCGTGTACCAAGAAACCATCAACCAGGTTTTCCCCGAATATTTGGTGAATTTTGCCTATTTGAAACAACTGATGAACCAGTACGGGTTTCAAGTGGTGGGTCCGGAAGAAGCCCAGAAGATGGGGTTACCTTCGGCCACGGGCATGTTTGAAGATTTGTATAAGAAAATGGTGCAAGACATACGGGGCAGGTACGTTCAGGCGGAAGAATTCGGCCTGGCCGAGACCATGTCGCCGGAAGAAAAACAGATTTCGTTCCTGAACCGGTATTTTGTGTTTAAGAAGACCCACAGTGTCGATACCGAGAATTTGTATAAGATTGTGCGCAACCGGCAAGCCATCAAGATGGGCGAAGAGGCCGTCAAACAGGCCGAATCGGTCGTGGTTACTCCCCCCTCGGGTAAGGACGAGCCACCCAAGACGGTCATCATTCGTACCAAGAAATTGAAAAACAAGTTGGTGATTCCGTGTGACCAAAGTAAATAGGGGGTACACATCATTGTTATCCAATAACAAAAATGTGACAAAAATCAATCCAAGGTGATCCACGGCAACCCGCGGTGGGTTCGCCCGTTGATCAACATTTCGCGTTCGTAGTATATCGCCGGATAAGTATGACCCAGGACCATGTGCAATGCCAACACTTTTTTCACATAGTCTTCATTTTCGACCGCGGCCGCGGCGTCTTGACTTCCAGCCAAGAGACGACGCAGAGCCAATTGCCCATTTAACGGGGTCTTGTTGCTCACGGCGCGTATGCCCGCGTTCAACTCGGCCTCGCTCATGTTGGCCCGGGACACGATCTGTAACTGACGCTGACGCTCTTCTTGGGCGCGCTGCTGTTCTAGAAGTTGTTTGTCTCGCATTTTTTGTTCGTAGGCCGCGTGGGCCTCCGGGTCATTCAACAGTGTGCGCTTGCCCCAGTTGGTCACGTTTTGTATGAATCCTTTGGGCCGGGGATATTGGTAGGGCTCGGCCTGGACCGTGAGGGGGTCAACCGCGTAACCTGGGACCGCCGATTCCATGGGATTCCCGCCGGCCCACGACCGCTTCTTGGAAAGCAATTTAGATGGGCGTTGTTTGCGCGTTTTACGGATTCGACGTTGTTTAGACCGGCGTGCCGACGTCTTTTTACGGTTCATTGTACCAAGAAATGATAGGTAGTATATAAAATACCTATAATTTATCGTGTTATGGGATCTCCCATGTGACCACATTCCATGTG
>Ga0114968_10000273_pt1 | contig 38162 bp, 33 predicted proteins | sample M_130807_EF_Meta_FD_87020 | JGI IMG/M metagenome (GOLD analysis project Ga0114968, IMG submission 87020) | Freshwater microbial communities from Lake Montjoie, Canada to study carbon cycling - M_130807_EF_MetaG | ecosystem: Environmental > Aquatic > Freshwater > Lake | place: Lake Montjoie... | reverse complement strand
TGCAACCCTTAACTCACGAGCGGCCTGCAAAACATTGAGCGTACCAGTAATATTTGTGTCGACATAACTACCAGGCGAGTAGTATGAGTAAGGAATCGCGATAAGGGCGGCTAAGTGAAAAACTACATCACACCCCTCCATTGCATTTTTTACGCCATAAGGATCTCGAATATCACCAGAAAATACTTCTAATTTTGCCTTAATTTCTGCGGCACAACTATCCAACCATCCCCATGCATTAAATGAATTGTAGAGAACAAAAGCTCTGACATCGTAACCTTGGGAAATCAGGGTCTCTACCAAGTGCGACCCAATAAACCCATCTGCTCCGGTAACTAAGATTTTCATTTATTTCATCATCCCCAAAACCCATAATTTAAACAACATTTTTTAATCGCACTGAAATAATTTTACTTTATTGCTACTTTATAAGCTGACCAGTGGAATTATCACACCTAGTATTGGGATAGTCCCGCTTTAAATCAACATCAATTTTAGAGGCAACTATGTCCCATAATTTCAAGTTTGGTGACTCAGCAGTTTTAATATAGTTTCTGATATACCTTGTATAAAGCTTCTCATTAATATTTAAATAACTTTCCCAGTTGATCTTATCAAGATTAACTGAATCTAAATTAATCGGTATACACCCCAATTCCTCTGCAAAATTTTGAATTGCATCTTTTTTATAGGATGAATCCATGTAAGTCTGATTAAGCTCATTAGTTGTTACAAATATAATAGGCTTTTTATACAGAACTGCCATCTGAATGGAGGTGCTATCGTGCGCAATAATAAATTTGGCATTTTTAATCAAAGACAAAGACTTGCCTTTAATCATCTTAATTCCACCAAAAATATCTGATTCATAACTTGCTCTGGGGTGCATAGCAACCACGGGAGTAATATTATAATAACGTGATGCCGCAATTAAGGCATTGCCGATAGAGGTAAAATAATTATTTGGATTCAATATTTTTGGTACATTTTGATACTCGTATTCAAAATGATAGCAATAATTTTGATCCAAAAAAACGACATATTTTTCTTCAAGCGGCTTCTCACAATTGCCCCTTAGAAAAAGATCGTAATCAAAATTATGAGCTTTAATAGTCTCATAGTTACCCTTCTTTGGAAGTGAAAAATTACCGCCAACAACAATGTAACTAACTCGAAATAATAAATCTAAATAAAAGGAAATTTTCCTCTTGATTTTATCTAAATAATTTTTAGAAATAAAATATTTATTAGATTTTGGTATAGGTATGCTTCCTAACTTTAGTGTAATTCTTTTTGATTTATGATAATTTAGTAATAACTTTATTAGAAATACATTTATGCTATTGCTTGCACTAAGGAAATCTATATAGCAATAAATTCCCTTAAAATTCTCATGGTTCATGTTTAGTATAGATTTTATATTTATAATATTTAAACCACTTAAATCTTTTGAGGTTTTTCCGTTACCTCTATGTATCAACTCCTGAAAATTCCACACCTCAACCACCCACCCATGCTCACTCCAACTACTAACACCCAGCCTCTCATAATTCCAATCATTCATTTCCTGGTCTATTAAATAGACGATTTTTTTCTTTTTCATTGCGCGATGATTATATATTTAGACCTAATAAAAATTTTTATCATTAGTAAGAATTTTTTCTTTTATATCAGGCATTTAAGTAATCCTTGTTTTATTAGTAAATTTTATAAACTAAAAAACAAATATTTAACTTTCATATCTCTATTAACAGGTTCTAAAAATATAAAATCCATCTCTTTTAATATTTTTAATAATTATAATTTTATCTAGGCTTTAAAATAAAAAATATGAATAAAATTTCTTACTACAAAAGTCCGAAGAAACTACGCCCACTCAATAGTTACTCGGTTAAAAAACATATATAAATCAAATACTTACAGCCTACCAAATGAGTGCATGTAACTTTAGTGTAAATTAAGTGAGTTGGGACTATTTTTAACAAAGCAAAATCTTATTCGTTTTCAACGCTTAAGTGACGCTTAACTTACACAGGTTGCGTAAGCTAAGTGCCAACCCCATAAAACACGTGTGTTCTCAAATATTTGCCATCATACACGTGACACAGTACAGCTCACAGCATAAAATGTTAACAAATTTGGGGGGAATACCACTTTACACAATAGTTAATTTAGCAATTTTCAAAGGAGATATCAATGACTAAAGACACACACACACACACACAGCAAGAACTGAACCAAAGTAAAGACTACGACTTAGAAATAAAAAAACATTACGATAAAGTTGCTGAAGCAGACAAAGACTCTTCAAGTAGCACAATGGCAGATTTGTACATACGCGAAAACGAAACAAAATTTATAGAAAATCAAATTGAAGAATTTACATCACAACAAAAATGTGAGTATCAAGCTAGCGGTGGTTATGCTACTGGTCCAGGGAAAAATGATAAATTTACAATTCTCGATGTAGGGTGTGGTAATGGTTATACATTAGAAAAGCTCTCACATACTTTTCCAAAGTTAGATTTTCAAGGGATTGAATTTAACGATTCTTTAAGGCAAATTGCAATTAACCGTTTTACAGACAAAAAAATTCAAATTGCAAATGGAGACATACGAAATAAAAACACATTACCGAAAGAAAAGGTTGATATTTTAATTTGTCAACGTGTATTGATAAATTTACTTGATGAAAATGATCAAAAATTGGCGCTTAATAATTTAGTTAATTTAGTGAATTCAGGTGGACTATTGATATTTATAGAATGCTTCAAATCCGGTTTGAATAATTTGAATAGTGCAAGAAAAGAATTTGAATTAGAAGATTTGCCGCCAGCACATCATAATTTATACTTAAGTGATGAATTTTTTCAACATAAATCACTTAAAGAATTTGACAATACACAAAAAGAGTTATTTTCAACACACTACTTTATTTCACGAGTTTTGCATCAAAAATTCTTAATAGAAAACAAAAAAGGCTTTATTAGAAATTCCCATTTTGTTTCATTCTTCTCTAATGCATTCCCAAAAAATGTCGGCAACTATTCACCCCTAAAACTACTTTGTTTTACAAAAATATAATAGCTATCTAGATAAAGACTTATTAAGCAATCAAGTTGCTTACGGAACTCCTGCAAAAGTCATAAGAAGAAGAAAGATTGATGACTTATATTTGTAGAAAAATTAATGCGCGCAATACAATCCCTGGTTGTACGGCAAAGACTTTCAAATTAAATAATAGTGATTTCAAAAAATGATTTAACCAAAGCTTCTGTTAAAGAGTTGTGTAAATAATATTTATGCATCTAAATATTTATTTTTAATTAGGTCGCTTTTCATAACGATCTTAGCTTGCTCATAATCTGCAGCTACATCAACAGAAAAACTTGAGCCCTCTAGATAGATAGTTCCAACTGTCATACCAGATTCAATAGCTCTCATAAGCTCTATACTTTCAACAATTTCTATAGGCGTCGGCTTAGTTTTTGCGAACCTTTCCAATGCAAAAGGTGTAAAGCTTATTATTGACAGATGCTTAAGATAAAATGCGACCTTAACTCTAAAAGGACATGGGATCACAGACCTACTTAGATAGATTATTTTTTTATTCAAGTCGTGGGTGACTTTTACTATATGCTGACTTTCTGGGTGGCTAATTGGCATTGACGGCAGCAAAATATCCCAACTAGGGTTTTGTTGATGACCAGAAATTACCGAATCAATGTGGCTAGGGTCAATTAAAGGCTCATCCCCCTGAATATCAATGAAATAGTCCGCATCAATATCCAAAATCTCAGCAGCCTCTGCAATTCTTTCTGTCCCATTTAAGTGGATAGATTTTGTAATAATTACATTGCCACCAAAACTTTTTACAATCTCAGCTATCTCACTGCTGTCGGTACAGACATAAACATCATTCATTTTTTTTGAAAGCATAGCCCTTTTCATCGTATGCACAATCATCGGAATACCCTCAATTGGTAAAAGAGCCTTTGATGGCAGCCTTGTAGAATTCAATCTAACAGGTATGAGTCCAATAACTTTCATTACTATTTAGCTTAATTTAGGATTGCCATTAAATCAGATATCTTATTTGCAGAATATTCGCATATAGTTGACTTGGTTCCATAACCCCATGCTGCATGTATGTAGTCAATATTTGCACGTCTTGCAGCTTCATGATCGGTAGCCATATCGCCAATATAAACCGATTCCGAAGGATCAAAATTTAGTGCAGCCAAAATATATAACAAATGATCTGGGGCAGGCTTACCTCTAAATTTTTCATTAGGGGTTTGAACTAACGCAAATTTCACAGGCAATTTCTGAAGAATAATTTTAGTCCTTTCCTCATCTTTTGAAGTGGCGATTGCTAATGTTTTTCCCGTTTTTTCAAGAAGCAAAAGCACCTCCGCCACATTTTCATAAAAGGATACCTGACTTAATCCGCGCTTTGATTCTTCAAAATAAACATACTTTACTTCTTCGTACCTAGTAATCAAATTTAAATGCAAGATAATATCTTTAAATGGTCGACCAATTAGACTAAAATAATTCTCAAATGGTATAGAAATATCTAACTTTTTTCTTACTTCATTCCAGGCAAATTCCATATTTGACTTGGAATCCAAAATCACGCCATCTATATCAAATATAATTAAATTTTTATTTTTCAATTTTGACTTATTCTTTTTTTAAAATTATTCATTTTTAATATCTTCTTAATTCACTGCTTTAAAATTTCTGCGTACACTATACTAGCAGTGTTACAACTTAACTAGATATAAACCTCTACCTTATAATCCAAAAGATAAATTATTTTTTAATATAGACTGCTCCATATTCCGGTACTTTTATCTTCTCATAGAGATACCCATATTTGGCTATAAAAGGCTCTATATGCAACTTATATCTTAAGTATTCCTGAGTAGATACTGATGCTACATTGATCATAAGGTCGTTGCTTATTATTAGCATATCTCGCTGACCCAAAATTTTCTGTGCCGCCATTCCTCCATCATCATATGGCGGCAATGACCATACTTGATAAATATTATTAGAAGCTAAATTGCTGAATCCAATAAAAAATGTATTTTCAGCTGTGAATATAGATGAATTTTTATCTATATTAGTTGAAGCGACAGGATCTAGCAGCACATTACCGGGGCCCGTCCCACCGAGTAGAAAATGTTGGCCACTCAATATTTCTTTTGCTTGATACCTAAATCTAGAGTATTTTTTTTCTACTATATTTATAAATTTATCGTACAAGGAATTGTTATTTATCCCCGAATAATTCTCAAGAAGCATTTGTTCAAATTTTTTATCAAACGATCCAAATGGCGATGATACTATCACTAATAAAAAAAATAAAAAAAGTACTATTGAATTCTTTACATTTACCCTGGCTAATCCAATGGCTAAAAGAGATACAAATATTGGAAATAGAGTAACAAGATAACGCGGCTGCCACCAAGTTAACATCAGCGCAGTCACTACGGAAAAAAGCCCAAAAAGTAAGACTACGAGAAATCCCAGTCCCGCCTGATGATAAAGAATATATAAACTTCGTATATAAAATATATATGCTGCAATAGATAAAATAACTGAAATGAAATTGAAATACGGGAATACATAATAGAAACTAAGAAAATACAATGGACAAATTATAAGATTTCTCCAATCAACAAAAAAGAGATTGAAAAATAGTTTTGGATTATTTTGAAATAACTCAAAAATTGTCTTCGATTCACCAAAAAAAATAGGCACCTCAAAGTACCAGTCTTTATATATCAAAAGGCTTGGATCATAGGATTGCTTAACTAACTCCCAGGTCTTAATTTGAAAGAAACCAATGTTTATTGCGCTGTCAAAAGCAATGGGGGAGTATTTGGGATCCATCATCATATGATTCGAAAATTCATATGATGACTTTAAAATAATAGAGTACCCTAAAAAAATAGCTAAGCAAAAAAAGATAATTATATTTGCATTTAATTGGATGCTATTCGAATTTTTGTAATTTTTGGCGTATACAAATCCAGATATAGCCATATGTGCTATAAAAAAAACGATATATGCAGAATGGCAAAGTGAGGCTGCAAGCAAGTAACTTGGGAAATAGTCCCAATTTGATTTATTGGAACGCTGAATCATTCTTTCCATATATAAGCAGAATAGAGCAACCGCCATTACAGTGCCACCGCCTTCAATGACGGCCAAATGAGCTGAAAAGGCAATAACAATAAATATAGACTTTTGCGAACTTAGTTGCTTATGCACTAGTCGATATAATGCATAGAGAAGGAAAAAATGGGTAATTAAATACTCTAATAGCTGTGAATATGGAAAGTCAATCCAATGAAATAAAATTAAATAAGTAGCATATAAGGGATTTCTGGATAATGATGGTAAGCCCCCTGTTTCAATTAGTATTTTAGCGGCAGCCCAAGCTCCCCAACTTTCACCCCCCGGTACAAATCCTCTAGGAGTAAATAAATATATAATTCCACTTAGAATTGTTAGTAACAAAAAAAGATTTATAGTGCTTTTTTTATTCATTAATTTACATTTTCAGCTCTGATCTTGGCTGCCGTGTGAGCCATGCCTAGTAAATACTTTAATTCTATGTTTGGTTTTGCCAGGATATAGATTTGATAGGAAAATAAACCAGGTGATATCCTGATTAAAAATTGATTTATCAATAATAATAATTTTGCTAATATTCTACTTTTAATAACAATGGGAAATGGAGCTGGGACTCCTTTGACCTCGACCTCATAAAATCCAGACTGACTCAATAGTCTCCTAAACGATGAGAAAGTGAATAGTCTCGTGTGAGTTTTATCTAAGATCCCTTTTTCACCGTAATTAAAATGACCTAGCATCAACATGATTCTTGTTACGAAAAATGCAACGTTACCAGTTGTAAAAATAATTTCTGCATCCGCATTATTGGAAATTTGATTATAGAAATTTTCTAAAAATCTCTCTGGATTTTTTAGATGCTCAATAATGTCTAAAAAAAGATAATAATCATATTGTACTGTTCCATATTCCAAAAAATTTTCAACATCTGATAGAAAAAACTGATCCATAAGATTGCTAGGGGATGGATTAGAAAAATCAATTCCCGTCACTTTGCAGTTTTTTCGACGCTTCAATTCATCCGATACATATCCACCCGCACAACCAATATCTAGGACATTTGAATTGGATCTTATCTGATTAAATGCTAAAGAATGCGTACTTATATATCCAAATTTCGAAACGTAATTGATTCTATTTGTTTTTGAAAGCTCAGTATCCCACTTGGGATCATAAAAAATGCCTTTTTTACTTATTGCAGCCCTTAGTGATGTTAAAACGACATCTTTTGCATACTTTACCCCATTTACCCTACATATCTCATCTCCATAATATGTTGGAATCGGCAATTCAACAATTTTTAATTTAGCAAAGAGAAGCTGGATTATGATTTCGGTGTCGAAATGAAAGTCTTTTGTATTTTTGCTAAAAGGAATTTTTTTCAAAGCCTTTGTTGAGTAAATTCTGTAACCACTATGGAACTCACTTAAAGTGCTGCCAAGAAGTAAATTTTGCGTCTTTGACAAAATTTTATTACCCACAAATTTATAAAGAGGCATGCCCCCTCTTAGGGCATCACCATTCACCATCATTCTTGATCCAAATACGGCTCCAATATCATCACTTTGAAATGGTTTTAGTAATGCGGGAAGGACCTCCGGAGCATACTGCCCGTCTCCATGAATTAGCGCTACATAATCAAAGGTTTTTTCGCAGGCATAATAAAAACCAATTTGTTGATTTCCCCCATACCCCTGATTAACGGGATTATGAAGCACTGTAATAGGAGCGCCACTATCTTGATCATTCATTCCGCTAAGAGCTGCTTCAAAAGTTTTATCTCCTGAAGCATCATCAATAATTAAAATTTCAAGCTCATAATCTCCCCTTAAATCCGCAACAGGTATTCTTGATATAACTTTTTTAATAGTTGTCTCAGCATGGTAAGCCACAATAAAGATTAGTAGTTTTGGCTTTGTTGTTTTAGTCATTTTTGAGTGGCTCAACTCATATATCAAAATAGTGATTAATTAAGAATACTTTGGGTGATTAACATTTTACTGAATCTGCTATCTGCAAGATTTTTTAACTCATCATAGGTGCCGCTTTCAACATTTCTGCCTTGATGAATTACATAAAGCCTATCTGATCTAATAATTGTTGATAACCTATGAGCGATGATGAAGATTGACATCTCACTCCTTAAACCTTCAACTGCATTTTGAATATCTAATTCAGATTCTGAATCCAAAGCACTTGTAGCCTCATCTAATATTAATAATGATGGTTTACGTATAAGAGCCATTGCCAAGGCGATCCTTTGACGCTGCCCCCCAGAAAGTTTTGCTCCGCGATCTCCAACAATAGTCTCTATGCCATCCGGTAAATTTTTAATAAATGATTCAGAGTTAGATAACCTGATTGCATTTAAAACCTCTAAATCACTCGCACAATCATTTGCCCACAATAAATTTTCCTTGATAGAGCAATTAAAAAGCTGTGGATCTTGAGGAACATAACCAATCTTTTTTCTATAAGAGTTGATTGAGTAATTCTTTAGTGGAATTTTATCAATGTAAATTTCTCCGCTATAAGGCGCTTGAAGGCCTAAGATGACATCAACTATTGTTGATTTACCGGCTCCACTTTCACCCAATAAGGCTACCATTTCCCCTTTTTTAATTTTAATTTCAATATTCTCAAGCGATAAGTACCCATTTAAATATTTAAAATTGATATTGTTTAGCCAAATTTCTTCATTAAATCCCTTGAACTCTGCTCCATTCTTTTTTTCGGAGAACGTCAACGCTGACTTCCTTAACAATTCCAAATTATGATAACTTGGTAAAAAGTTTTTTACTGCTACTCCGCCCTGTAATATTGAGGCAAGTATTGGTATTGCTGCCAATAGGCTCCACATTACTGCAGCAAGCTCGCTAATCAAGATACCCTGACTTGATGCAATTCCAATTGCGAGAATGATTGATAGCATACCAAGAGGCTGATATATCTTTATTACAGCAATACCTAACAACTGCGACTTGAATGTAACGCTAACATGCTCCTTGAATTCTTTAATATATCGAGCAATTCCAACATCTTGATTCCCAAAACTTAAGACCAGTCTTGAGGAGGTTATAAGCTCACTTAGTGTAAGCATTAATTTATTTGCGGTAATAGTATTGACAAACCCCAATCGATAGCTATATTTTTGCGCAAATAGGAAAGGGGCTGACAAGATAATAGCCAACCCCATTCCAGTCAAAGTTAACTTCGGATATAAAAAAATTGGAACAGCCAGATAGATAATAAATTGAAAGCATTGGGCTAGACAAAGCGCCAAATTACCAATTGCATCTCCAATTGTATTCATTTCTCCATTTAAAGAGTTTAATAACTTACCTTGATCATTATTATTAAAAAACTCCCATCGTGCTGAGAAAAAACATTTCAAGTACTCTTTAAATAAACCTTGAATAATTTCATACTTCGTCTTAATTATTAATGCACGCGTTCCGATGTCGGCAATATTTTTAATAAGATTAAGAAAGATAAATAGTCCACCGAGTGTCCAAAAATTTATGTTGACAGCCAATAAATTAAAAATAGATGCTATATACTTTGTAATCTGACTAGATTTCAGTAGGGCAGGATCAATGATGTAATCCGCTAAAGGTATTAAACTTAAAACGGAAACCGCTGATAATCCCCCCTCAACTAATAGTGCAAATAAAAGCCGCCCAAATAGTCTTGGGTACTTTTTAAGGAAAACCTTCAGTACTAATAGCATTTAACTGTTTTAATCTCTGTTCAACTTAAGAAATTTGGGTTTCTCTTAAGATGGGTAAGGCTAAATTTTGCCCTCATAACCTGCCCATGCAATTCTGCATTTTCTTTTGTAGCATTGTTATTCATAAAAATATCTTTGGCTTTTTTTTGGTCAATAGAATTTTCTAAGCCATTCATATCGGCTCCATTAATTGAGGCTTCTACCTCAAGAATGTAATCTCTTATATCCTCGACATCGTTATCTACAAGTTTTATATGCTTATCTCTGAATATACTTTCCAGTAAAGCGTATCCAACACCAACATCAAATATTTCTCTCAATGTTAAGAAACGCTTATTCTGCAAGGAGAAATGCTTTTTAGGAAGTACAAATACTCGCTTATTAAATGACCATAAGTAGCCAATTGGAACTAAATTAACAAATGCAATAGGCTTTCTAAATATCAATGGAATACCATCAATGCCCGTAGATGTAGATATGCAAAAATCACAGTGAGCGCCTAAGTATATATCCATGAAATCACTTCTCATGCCATTTGCTGCATAGTCAATAATTTTTATATTTTTTACTTTTAAAGTCTCATTTACAGCGGCACCTATTCTGATGACGTAATAACCCATGTCGGCCAATGCAACTGATGCTTTGATAAAGTCCTGTACAGAGCAATCTCTATAATTATGATAACTCCAATCCCCCCCAAATTCTTGAGTTAAGTATGCGGAATCTCTTACTACAAGTGTGACAAATTTAGACCCTGGTGGTACTCCTATTTTTTTTAAACCCTCTTGCCCTAATGTCTCTTCAGCGTCAGTAAAATATAAGGTGGGAGGACTTGAATCTATTAGGCTATAAATATCTCGATCTGAGTTATTCCATCTTATTTGGAACTTTTCTGACCCAGGAAATATAGAGTTTAGAGTGTAAACATAATATGCTATCCATCTTGGATATATATGCAAAATTCTTTTCCACATTTTTGCTAACTGTAGATTCGATATTTTTTCTTCTAGAAAAAATATATCGATACACCTTCTACTTGGTTCATTGATTCCGGCTTTTTTTTCACAAATGTAAAGTTCAGTGTTCACAGAAAAGTGGCCAATTCTTGAACTAAATAATTCACCAAGCCTGATGATTATGACAAATGAAATAACCCTTATCAATAACACCATCAATAATGCAGGTATAAACATAATCACTGCAACAGGCCAAAATCGCAGACGATATAATTTTCGCCTGAAAGTCTGAACCCCTCCCTGCTGAATTTCCTTTAATTGAGAACTTGCCCAGTTATACATTTATGATGCGTACCCCATCTATCATTAGACCCGCTAAATAAGGTAGGCCTTTCCTTCAGCCCCGTCGATTGGAACCATGCACCCACTCATCATTCCCGCTTTCTTAGTGCATAAAAAATTTATTAGGGGCAATAGCTCTTCCGCTAAACCCATTTTTCCGCGAGGTAGTCTCTCTTTAATAAATGCTTCATAGGCATTTATATTATTCTCTTTCAATCTAAACATAGCATTACCAGGCGATATAAAACCACCCGGCAATATTCCTGTAGCTATAACTCCATAAGGAGCCAACTCTTTTCCTATACTTCGTACATAAGCAGCAATCGCTGCTTTGATGGTGTTATAACCAACCGATCCAACACCTTCTGCAGAAGCAATTGAGCCAACATGTATTAAATTTCCCGTTCCTCTAGAGCACATTCCTTCAGCTACAAGACGGTTTATTTCTATAGCAGAAGCTAAATTTAGTAGGAATAATTTTTGAAGCTCATCTGCTTTAATTAACGCAGACTTAAAACCCAGGCCTCCTCCTGCAGCATGAACTACCACGTCTATCGTCCCTAAAAAATCCTCAGCAACCTCAATGACTTTGGGTATAGAGGTCAAATTCATTAAATCAAATGGTATGGAGATATGGTCATCGGGATTTTGACATCTTGCCCTAGTAGACTCTAAGCCCTTAATATCTCTTGAAACGAGGGCAATTTTCTTGCCGTTCCTAGAAAGCTCCTGGGCTACGATAGATCCCAAACCCCTTGATGCCCCTGTAATTAGAATATTTTTATGCTCTTCTGACATTATAGTTCCGGGGGTGAGACACCATCTAATTGGATTTTTTCAGGCACTCCAGTGTGTCTTTTCGCAACCTCATCACTAGCATTGCTATACATTGATAAAAACCATCTACCATCACCTGAATTCCAATCAAGGGTCTTTTCAATATCAACAGGCGCAACACCATGAACAACTGTTGCATATCCCAATCCAATATCGCCAACATCTATCTGATCTTCAATATTTAATACTTGATCATTGACGTCAACAAGGTAAAAACCGCCCCCTTGATAGTCTACCCCACGTTTTGTCATGTAACCGGAATAAAATAATCTTTGCCACAGATAGGGATCAGAATGAGCTTCAAGATATCCATATTTTGGGGGATACCTACATACTTGCACCCTATCAATCACCCCATCTTTTGGTGTATTTTTCTCATATGCATCAAAAGGCAGGCCCATTAATATCTTAACAACTCTCCAACGTTTGTAAATTTCATCAAACACTTTAAGCGGGTCATCATTCCATAGATAGAAATAGCAGGATTGCTTGCATACACGAAAGCTGTAATTTTTACCCGTACTAATATCGATTGTTCTATGAAAATCTGGAGATCCTTCAAGCATTTTATGAAAACTTGAAGGATGATTTCTAAAGTAGGTTGTTGCTTTTTCTTTTAACTCAACCATAAATTTTTTCGGAAAAGCATTTTTTACTATAAATACGTCCCCTGCATATAGACTTTCAACAAGCGATTTTATTTTTTTATGATCAGCCCCCGTGACTTCATTTTCTAAAGCAGAGTATTCAATATTTACCACATTTCTACACCGTGAAGGCCTACTCTTAGATTTTTCAAGTCGCTGCCATTCGCTCAAGAAAATATTAGTCATAATTATCTTTCGTCCTTTTGTTCTTCCAAGCAAAGGGAGATTGCCGTATTAAATTTATAGTCGCCGGAATAAGAAACGTGATTTAAGACCTTAATCCATTCATCTTTAGAGAGAATAGTGCATCCCAAAAGAGTCCAGTACCGGAACAAGCGAAAATCATTTTCTGCTTCATATGCGCCAAGAGTAATAAAGCTTTTTCCCTTTCCAACCCTCTCTATTGCCTTTAAACAGGAGATCGCATCACTTAAATTTAGAGAGTAGACGGGTCCAATTGCAATTATTAAATCAAATGATTTATCTCCAAAAGGAATCTCTGTAAATTTTCCTTTTTTTACGTGCTCTTTTATTTCTGGATGAATACAGTCAATTGCATATTCAGAAATTTCTAAACCGGCAATTCTAATTCCTGGCAAATGATATTTAAATGCCTCTAGTAGATATCCTTTGTCACAACCAATTTGTAGGACTGATGATTGATCATTGAGGCCATAAAAATCAATCATATTTTTGGCTACCGGAATCCACCGTCCATCATTGACCATTCCGCCATATCCGTTATCGCGAGAGCCATCATAAAAGTCCCTACCCCTATAACTCGCTACTATTCTATTTTCTATAGTTCTAGTATTGGCACTAACGGATCTCTTCTTTTGCGGCTCTGGATAACCTTGAAGCGCATCAAATTCACGCATTCATAACTCCTTTAGCAGCCTATTAAAACCCTCAGAATGTTTAAGTGCAGCAAAGTTTTTAACTATTTCATCGGCTCTAATTAAATCCACAGCAGCAAGAGTTGATGTTATTGCTACACAATACATGCCAGCTTGTTTTGCAGCTTTAATACCCAAAGGTGCATTTTCAACAACAATACAATCATCAGGGGTTACACCAACAGTTTTAGCACCCTCAAGATAGGGATCAGGATCTGGTTTATTTTTTGACACCCTATCACCAGTTACTACGGCATCAAAGAGAGATAAAAAATTTTGATCGACAGTTTCACTTAATTGATCAAAATGACTGGCGGTTACAATGCCAATCTTTATGTTTTTATTTAATAAAATATCGATAAAGCCTGGTACGCCATCGTAAAATTTAATGTGTTTATTCTCTTCTTTATAAATCCTCTTTTTTTCTTCAACAAGTTTTTTTAATTTATCCGCTGGAAGGTTAATGTGGCTTGTAAAATTTTTTGCCAATTCATACATTCCCATGCCTTCAAGTGGAAAATAATCGCCTCTGGAGATTTTTACATCATGAATTGAAAGTGCCTTATTCCATGCGAAAAAGTGCCCAGTCATTGTATCTGCAAGCGTCCCATCAAAATCAAAGAGAACCGCTTGCATTAGCTTCCAGGATTTAACTTAACAGCCTGCTTAATAACTTCTTTCATCCAGGGGCCAAGATGCTTATAATGGGGGCAAGATACTATACCGCCATCCGTAACAAAAGGCGCATCTACATATATTGCGCCTGCATTATTTATATCATCCTCAATACTATAATAAGCAGATATTTTTTTGCCTTTAATTACATTGGCTGAAATTAATAGTTGTCCTGCATGACAAATTGACGCGATTAATTTTCCGGACGAATGAAAATCCGCAATAAATTTTAAGAGCTCCTTATCTTGGCGCATATATTCCATAGCTTTGGCGCCACCTGGTAGAACCAAAATATCGTAATCACCCACTTTTAAGTCAGGAATATCTTTTGTTGGTGTAATTTTTACACCGATGCTCCCATAGACAGTCTCCATGCCACGAACAGCTACATCAACCTTATACCCCTCTTCTTCTAACCTGTAATACGGATAAACAAATTCGTGATCTTGAATTTGTTTACCAGCGAGAATAATTGCTTTTTTAACCATGGCTTAACCTCAATTTATTTAAACAGACATATGCTTATTTTATTATATTAATTACATCCATATTATTTTTTATTTCAACCTCATCCAAAAACGGAAAGCTGTCCTCCAATGGAGTTTGTTTAATCGTTCCATCGTTGTTGCGCCTATTGATTGACTTTGGGCCCTGAACTTGATTGGGATCCATAATGATTTCACATAATCCTGGACCCGGCTGGCCTAGAAAATCTATCAATGCCCCCTCCAATCCTTTGTGCGTTGAAAGTCGAATGGTATGAAATTTATGCGCCTTTCCCATCTCTATAAAGTCAGGAAATGATATGCCTGACTCTGCATTACTTCCCATCAATCTCCCCTCAAAGCCCATTTCTTGGGTTTGTTTTATGGTTAGATAACCGCCATTATTTAAGATAAAAAGTTTGATAGGAAGTTGGTGATGCATTACTGTTGCCATCTCATGCGATGTCATCATAAACCCTCCTTCACCAGAGATACATATAGTTCTACAATGATCATTGGCAATGCAAGCCCCTACTGCTGCTGGTAATCCCCACCCCATCGAGGCTAGTCCACCGTTAGTGAAAACGCGCTGACCTTTTTTGATCTTAAAGCATTGATGAGTATTTTGATATGCAAAACCCATATCTGTAACAACAGTATCGCTTGCTTGTAAAAGCTGGGAGAGTAAATTAATAAAATAATATGAATTGATACTGCCTTTTTGTGCGGCATATTCTGGAATATTAGTTGGATAGTTTAATTTCCAAGAAGAGCATTTTTCGACCCAATTCTGCCACTTATTTTTCTCGACCTGATTCTTCTTTAATTGTTGATTTAACAATTTCAAAAAAACTTTTGCATCGGACTGAACCTTCATAAATAGGCTCACAGTATCCTTATCAAGTTCCGCCCGATCAATATCAACCATTACAACTTTGGCATTTCTTGCATAATCCTTAGCGTTATATCCAGTCTGAGCTAACCCTAACCTTGTGCCAATGGCCAAATAGAAATCGGATGTTTGTACAGCAAAATTTGCGCCACGTTGTGCAAACGTTCCAGGATGACCAACATAAAGCGGATGTTCATAGCAAGTTAAATCATTCCCATTTCTTGCTGTTACGAAAGGAATATTATTTTGCTCTATGAGCTCAAATAAGTCTTCTTGGGCACCGGCAATTCTAATGCCTTGTCCAACGTGAATAAGAGGCCGCTTTGAACTTTGGATTAAATGAACAATTTGGTCAATTTGATTGAGCAAATCAGCTGAAGGCTCAATTTCCTCAGAAGGTGAGTGAAACCCCTTTTGCTCAGCTGGATTAATACGTGCATTTTGGATATTTGCAGGAATATCCAACCATACTGGACCGGGACGACCATTTCTTGCTAAGTAGATTGCCTTTTCTAGATGAAACCTTACATCGTCTGCTTTATCAATAACCACCGCATATTTGGTTATAGGCTTAACCATATCAATAATATTAATCTCTTGAACACCTTTGGTTCGTAACCCTGAATTTGAAGCCATCATTTGATTTGAAAATACCTGCCCAGAAATCACTAACTGAGGTACGTGGTCTAACCAACACCCCGCAACCCCAGTAATTGCATTTGTTGCACCAGGGCCAGAAGTAACTAAGACCGTAGCTAAATCATTTTTAATTCTCGAATATGCTTCAGCCGCCATCGATGCAGCCTGTTCATGATGACAGGCCATATAGTTAATTTTTTTTGCTTGACCAACAGCGTCACATAAAAAAATTGATCCACCGCCTGTAACCGTAAAAACTTGGTTAACTCCATACTGCTCAAGAAGTTTAACAATGTAATCAGCGACTCGCATAGGTTGCCTTATATAATATTTTTTGGGGTTATAAAAAGGAATGCATATTTTGATAAATATCAATTTTCAAGTAAGTCAATCAGCATGTTATCGATCAATATTGCCCTATCCAGTCGAGGTAGTTGCTCCTCTAGTGGATTGGGATGCCATTGAAGATCTTCGGTGAATTTAAAACTCGGCCTAGGTATACTTTCCTGATCATCCGCAACATCCACCATTAGAATTGATGCGCTGCTTGCCTCCAGCCATTGGGTAATAGTAGTTGCCAAAAGATCAGCATTATTTAACTCAAATAGTTTTAATCCATAGAGTTCAGCTATCTTGCCCATGGGAGGTTCTTCATATCGAATTTCTTGATCCGTCCCAACAAATCGCCCACCAAAAAAATCTCTTTGTACATTACGAATAATAGAATCGCCATTGTTTTTTAACACCATTATTTTAATTGGCAATCGGTAATCTCTTATTAGCCTCAAATCCCCCAAGACATTTTGAAGACCCCGATCATCGCAAATGCAAATCACTCTAGAAATCTCATCTTCAATTGCTAAACCAATAGACCCGGGTAATGCAAAACCAATAGGCTCAAGACCTGTCGAACAAATGAAACGCTGTCCTCTTTTAAATTTCATCGCAAGCGTTACATAAATTAATGTAGCACCCCCATCAGATACTATGATGTCATTATCATTCAATGCTTCAGATAAATTATTAATCAAGAATATTGGGTAAATATCCCTGCCAATTGGGTCTGGTGGCAAGGAGGGTCCTGAGTAAGAGTTATAGGGAAATCTTTCTGACCAAACAGCGCACTGTTTATTCCAATCAGTAAATTGAGGCGAAAACTTGGGAATGAGATTTATTGCTGTTTTTAGAAAATCTTTTGCATCCATTCTAAATTTAAGAGAATTAGTTAAAAAATCCCGATTTAATTCAAGTGGATCAATATCAATAATTACTTTCTTAGATTGGCGCGCAAAAGCGTCTATATTCCTACCTGTGAGTGGTATGGTAAGTCTGCATCCAATAGAAATTAATACATCACAATTTTGCATTATCAAATTGGCGCGTCGTTGACCGTAACCGCCTGGTCTACCAAAATATAGCTCATGATAATTATCAAAAATATCCGCCCCTTGACGACTAGTTAAAACAGGTGCGCCTAATACTTCAGCAAATTGGGTAAATTCTTTAACGGCATCTGATCGCCTGACGCCTCCACCAACTAAAACAACAGGTCTTTTTGCCTCACGCAAAATATGTGCAAGCACTTCGAACTCAGATTCATATCCAAGTAAATTGTGCCCCATCTCTTTTTTCTTGTTATCACTCGTCAAACCCTCAGGACTCATTAGAGCGCTTTGAATGTCTAAAGGTATATCAACCCAAACTGGGCCAGGCCTTCCAGAGCATGCAATTTCCCACGCATCCTCCAAAACCTGAGAAATCAAACTTAAATCCGTGACTTTTACAGCAAACTTTGCAAGTGGTCTGGCAATTTCATCAATTTTGATAGATTTATTCCCCGATTGGCGAACATTAACACTCTCGCCCTGATCTAACCTGGATTGCCCTGAGATGATAATTAGCGGAATGGAATCCACCCAGGCATCAGCTAGTCCTTGCAACGCACTAATACCTGCTGCTCCTGATGAGACCAAAAGAACTCCGGGCTTATTAGTCAATTTTATTGATGCCTCTACCGCATAAGCAGCACTCTTTTCATTTTGAAACACAACATACTCTAGCCCATCATAGCGACCAACGGAATCAAGAATATGAATATTAGCCTCACCAGGTACGGCAAATATTTTTTTAATGCCTTTTCGCACAAGAAAAGATGCTAAAAAATCAGAGGCCTTAATTAGATGATCATCGCTGCGCACTATCACAAGTTCTAATTGCGATAGGACTTGGTAGTTAGAGCTAGATCTCAATTGCCCAACCTTTATCATTTCGCCAGGTGAGATCACCACTTGACCACACTCGAGTACAAGCGAGCCATTCAAGATAGCTAAAACATCCGCATCATTTAATTTATCTATGATTTCTTTGAGGTTACTTTGTGCTGCACTTATAAAACTTAGTGAAGATTCTAAAAAGTTTTTAGTTAAGCCACTTGCCAACCCAAATTTTTTAAATGAAAGATAGTTGTAATTACTTGTATTTGATGTGTAACTCTCTTTACCCTCATATCCTAAATTTACACGGCCATAACTGTCTTTTAATCTCAATAGATCGCGTTTATTTACAGGAGATTCAATCTCCATTAGCATCGCTCCAGTATCCTTGGATGTAGAGCTTTGATGAAATACCTTTTGATCAATAAATATTCCGTGGCCGGCCTTTAAAAAAACATTCTTGTCCAAGCCTGATACCGTAACTTGACCCTGAAGGACTATGAGAGATGTTGATTTATTTGGATGGCAATGCATAGAAGTCTGAGAGTCGGGGTTGATACTTAAAATCCAAATTGCTACATGCTCGTTGGAAAATATTAAGTACTCATATCCCCAAGGCTTTCGAACTATGACCTTTGAATAATCAAAAAAATCATTTTTAATTGAGTCTTTATCAATTTTCAAAAGCGATAATTGGTCGCTATCTAGATCTGTTAAATTGAAATGGTGAATCATATAAAAGTGGTGTTTTTGCAGCCAGCTTAATTCAAATAAAACGCTTTTATCTTATCCAACACATAATGCACTTGATCAGACTCGAGATATTGGTGGGCTGGTAAAGTAATGATTTTCTTTGCATAATCCTCAGCAACTTGAAAATCACCGCGCTTATAACCCAGCGGTTTAGCTGCGGCCTGTAAATGTAGCGGGACAGGATAATGTACTTTTGCATCTATACCATTTGAAACTAAATTTTTAAGCAACTCATCTCTAGATTCACACTTAATCATGTACAAACTAAAGGTTTCTCTATAGTCCTTTAATCTTTTAGGTACGTAAACGAAATCTGGCAATGCATTTAATCCATCGTCATATATAGAAGATATTTTATGCCTCTTCGAAACACTATCGCTAACGGTTTTTAACACATTACTAGCAACTATGGCTTGTAAAGGTTGTAGGCGCATATTCACACCCCAGATCCGATTATGATCTCTATCGACCATTCCATGGTTTCTATATATCCTCATCCAACTTGCCAACTCATCATCATCAGTGCTGACCATACCACCATCGCCCATTACATTTAATGGCTTGAGCGGATGCATACTCCATGCGCTAACATTTCCATGTGTTCCTGCATGCTTATCTTGAACTCGGCCTCCTGGAGCCATACATGCATCTTCTATTACGCTTAAATTATATTTAGCCGCTATCTCTATTAATTCAGGCATTCGAGGCGAGGCTCCGCCCCAATGTACAGGTAAGAGTGCTTTGGTTTTTGGGGTAATAGCACTTTCAATTTGACCGATATCCATTTGAAAACGGTTATCAATATCGACAAAGACTGGCTTTGCACCAACCGCAACAATCGCTCCTATAGATGCATAAAATGTAGTAGGAACTGAAATTACCTCATCACCAGGGCCAACTCCACAAGCCTTAAGAGCTAAGATCAACGCATCAGTGCCATTATTGGTTCCAATAACATGCTTGCATCCAATAAATTCAGCGAACTCCCGCTCAAATTTTTCTACATAAGGCCCCAATGTAAACTCCGCAGTGCCTATTAATTCCCTCCATTGTGAAAAAATACTTTCATAATTTTCAAATTGCATTGGAAGATAGTTGTAAGGAACTTTCATTATCATTTTCTCTGGAAAAATTCTTGAATTTTATTTGCCACGTACTGTTGTTGCGCCTCTGAAATACTGGGGTAAAGAGGTAAGCTCAATATTTGACTGACATGGGCCATAGTATTTGGAAAATCATACTCTTGATAACCAAAGTTTCTAGCGGCTGGCTGCATATGTATCGGTTTGGCATAATGAATTAGCGCCTCTATACCTTCATTATTTAAAAAGTGTTTTAACTCATCGCGATATCTTGTCTTAATAACGTAGGTTTGATATACGCATTTTTCACCCTCATGCTCTAGTGGAACATCGACAAATGAATGCAAAAGTTTGTTATACCTAAATGCAGCCTCTCTACGCTTCTCAGTTTGCATATCTAGGTTGCGAAGTTGTATCCTAAGCATTGCGGCTTGCAACTCATCCAACCTTGAATTAAAGCTCCAATAATCACATTGTTCTCTATTAGCTAAGCCTTGATTTCTTTCTTTTTTCAATCGTTGATTTAACCACTCGTGCTTTGTAACAACTGCGCCGCCATCACCAAATGCACGTAAATTTTTTAATGGATGAAAGCTAAAACAAGCTGCATCGCCCCAACTCCCAACCTTTCTTGAATGCAAGGACGCCCCGACAGCTTGAGCGGCATCTTCAATAACAAATATATTATGCTTTCTAGCAATCTCAATAATCTTGTCCATTTCGGCTGGGCGTCCCGTTAAATGCACCGGTATTACAGCCTTGGTATTTTCAGTGATCGCCCTTTCAAATTCTTGGGGACCCATATTTCCACAATGGCAAATATCTGCAAACTTAGGCCTTGCCCCAGCAATTACAATAGCAGAGGCCGACGCAATATAAGAGTTTGGCGCAGTAATTACTTCATCGCTTGGTCCAAGATCCAAACAACGCAATGTTAAAAATAGTGCGTCCGTTCCGGTCGCAACACCTACCGCATATGATGTTTGGCAGTACTGCGCAAACTCAACTTCAAATTGATCAAGCTCTGGCCCTAAAATATATTTACCGCTTGATAAAACTTGATCAAAAACTGATAAGTACTCATCTTTATAAGATTGGTATTCTTTTGCAAGTGCTGTATAGGGCACGGTCATTTTAGACATTGGGCATTATTCCTTCATTCCATTAATTTTTTCAAGTGCCAAATCCCAGAGCTCAACTAAATATGGCGGGACCTTCAGTAACTCAGCATTTTTTCTCGCTACAAACTCCAAAGCCTGCCCCTCATGGCAAGAAATAAGTTGCAATTCATCGTATATTGCCCAATAAACCGACAAATGGTAAGGTGGCCACCCACTCATTTTATCCATAAACTCGCTCAATAAATTCAAGTGCGCACACCAATAGCCTGTTTCCTCATAAAACTCACGTCTGGCACACTCAATCATTGACTCAGAGGGTTCTGCATGCCCACCAGGCGGAACCCAGATATTTGGATTTCTCAAGCCCGGCTTGTTATCACGTAACTGCAATAAGCATTCACCATCTTTTCTTCTAATTAAAATAACTGCTCCAACTCTAGCTTCCATAATGCAGTGAATGACTACTTATTTAACTCATAATAATCGCCAACCCCTAAGGAGTAGTATTCAAATCCCTTAGCCCTTAATTGCACTTCTGACAATATCCTGTATGGATCGATTATCACTCTTCCGCTCATATTATTAACCAACTGATCAATTGAAATATTTTTAAATTCAGGCCACGCAGTTGCCACGATAAGAACATCAGCCCCGTCTAGCGCATCCTCTATATTTAAAACCCGCTGAATGTGGTTAGGGACAACATCAAAGGAAGCAGCAGGATCGTAAGCTTTGATTTTGAGACCTGATATTGATCTCAAAAATTTTATAGCTGGAGAATTTTTTACTGAGTGAGTATTTTCCTTGTAAGTTAATCCCAGAACTGCAACAGTGCTAGGATGGGCTTTAGTCAACCTTATTTCACTCAATTTTTTACTTAGCCAACTCTTTCTATGTTCAGAATTTTGAATCCATGCATCCACCACCCCATATTCGGTATATTTTTTCTTAGCATAACTTTTAAATGTCGCTAAATCTCTCTCTAAATTTCCACCAGAAATCCCAAGCCCTGGATTCAAGTAGGCATAAGGCCCTATTCTTCTGTCCAAACGCAATGCTGGCACTATCTCATGCCAATCAGCACCGATCTGTTCACATAACTCAGCTAATGTATTTGCAGTAGTTACAGATGCTACTAAGAACATATTAATAGATATTTTTGCAAGCTCTGCACTTTCATAACGCATCTTTAAAATTTCACAATCATGTGCCTCCAAAAACTCTAGGTACTGAGGCGGAAGTGGTAAGTATGGATCAGCGCAGCCTACAATATATCGCTCTGGATTGAGGGCTCTATGAACAGCCTGACCAAAAATTAATGTTTCAACTTGATAAAAAAGTTTGCGCTTATTAAGTTTCTTAGAGCGCACATAACCTGGTGGTACTTGCGATAAAACAACTATTACAGTATCTGGAGTTGAAGCGGAAAAAACCAAATCAAGCAATTGATCAATGGCACTTAGATCACTATCTCCCTTATCATTAGTCGCGATATCTGGCGAAACATAAATAAGATTGCAATCCGACAAGCCATCTGCATTTGAAGTCAATATTACTTTTTCTCGGTTATTCCCTAGGACCTCAATGAGACGAGGCTCAGATATAGGCAATCTACCCTGCGCAATATCTTCAATCAATTGGTGATCAAGATCAAAGCAAACTACATCAAACCCTTTCTCAGCAGCACACAAGCTAGAGACTAGTCCCAGGTGGGTCATTCCAACAAAACCAATCTTTATCGTCATAAATCTATTTTTCTTTGCGTTGCTGCATTTGTGTGATTACCAAATCCATGCCCGTGTTCCATGAAGTAAGCTCAATATCTGGAAACGCGTTCTTTAAATACGCATTATCAAAAGCTCGATACCCGCCATGTGGCATCGGCCCAAGTCTCTCTTGCTGTTCAATTTTAACATTTTCACCGCATTTGCCAGAAATGTAATAGGCTAGCTCTAAAAATGAAACTACATTCCCTGATACTGCATTTATAGTACCGACACTCTTCCGAAGTATGCATTCACAAATTAAAGATGCAACATCTTTAACATACACATGATCGCGCAATTCCTCGCCTTTACCGTGTAATAGAATATTTTTTCCGCTAAATGCAAGGCGTCTAAATTGGTTAGGTCCATAACCATTATGCGGATCACCCAAACCATAGATAAGAGTTGGTCGCACCACCAACAATCTAGAATTGCAAACTATCTTGAGAGCCAATTCTCTCGTTAAGTGCATAACGCCATGCAAAGAATTTGGCTCTGCTGGCGAATCCTCAGAAATTAATTCGAGTGAATCACGATAGACTGCATCAGAGCTTATGTAAATGACATGAGCAACAGGAGTTATTGCAAGTACATTAGACACAATCTCAACCATTTTGATATTTGCTTGTAGCATGTCCAAAGACTTGCATGGTGCTATAGCAGATATGAACACCAAAACATCATCCGGCATAAGGAGCGCCCTTAAACGAGACTCTGAATTTTTATCCAATAAATTGAGCTCTTTACTTCCCAAGCCGATAACAGGAATATGAAGTTCTTGAAGCTGGCATTTTAGTTCGCTTCCAACAAAGCCGGTAGCTCCCAAGACAACTACACGCCTTGGCAATAGCTTACTTTTATTAATGTGTTTGAGCATTTAATAGACCTGTTACTTAAATACCGCTCGATAGTTCACTCAAAATTTGATTGATCCAAATATCATTTTCTATATTGGACTCACCTTTGGCGCACATTTTTTTAAAATGTTCATACTCTATTTTCCAAGTGGGATCATCTTGAATTAAAGTTTGTGTATGCTCATCTGGCTTACCACTAGGTAGTTTTCGAGTGCGAATGGTAATGCTACTAGGGCCCCACTTACATAAAGAACTTAAATGCAGGCTTCCAAATTCGGCAAAAATATCAGCGTAAAAATGATTTTTCCACGATAGCAGAGTAGCCTCAAGCTGTATTGTTGGCAATCCATTGGCACCAAATGCAACATAATCAAGAGAATTGTTTTCAAAGCATGATGCTGTTTGGATTTTAAATTTCAGATTTTTTTGATTAAACCAAAATAATGCTGTATCCAATAAATGGGACCCTAAATCTGGCAATACCCCCACTCCTTGATCCCGCCATGGAGAATTTTTCACTAGACGAGCGGTACCGTTACCATAAAATATTCTTGCACTATAAATCTGACCCAGAACTCCTGAGTCAATGTATTCCTTGGCGAGCACAAAATTAGGCTCAAACCTGTGGTTGTAGGCAGTATAAAAGGTTACTCCATTTTGCTTCACCAAATCTCGAAGATTGAATAAATCCTGGGAGCCATTTGCTAGCACTGGTTTTTCAACCAATACATGCTTTTTATTGCTTATCAAATAATTAATGATGTCAATTTTAGGGCCATCTGGAATACACAGTAATGCTGCATCAAAATCCGCCAAAGGAACCTCAGTTACCTTTTTATAGCTAGCATCGACAACCACGGGATCAACTGTATAAACGACGTCTGATCGAGCAACTTCTTGGCGCTTGCGTCCTTGCACACCCATCCCAACCACAATGACTTTCATACGATATGCGCGGGATCGTAATGCACCAACTTTTCAATTGCCTCAATTTTTTTGAGTACTTGTTCAGGCGTAACCAACCAGTTGCCCTCGTGCTCACACTCAATTCCTGCAGCCATATTACCCAAAATGGTAGAGATGACTGCATTCTTGCTGACTACCATTGAAAGTGTTGTATAAGCAAGCAAAGCATCTCCCGCACCAACTGCATCAACAACCTTATCTGCAAATGAGTCTATAGCAAAAAATCCACGATAGTCGTCTTGATCTGCAGATCGATAAACAATAATTCCACGGCTTCCACACTTCAAAACTAATGTTTGACACCCTGACCTTCTATAAAGCTCGCCTGCAAGAGGTCTTACAACAGAATCCTGATCCCCAAGGGCAAAACGCGCTTCCCGCTCATTCGGCGTAATTAGATCAAAGCCTTGAAATTCAAGGATGTTTCCCCAGCGACTAGCTACTTGACTATCTGCGACTTTAAATGTGTCCTTTGGAATTGCTAAGGCAAGCGTGGGGATGGTTCCTCGGTTAAATATTCCATGGCGAAAGTCACTAAAAACTACAGCATCAGTTTTAACACTTGATATTTTCTCTACTATCTGGATGACCAATTTCTCAGAAATGGATCGATTGTCTAGAGTATCAACCTTAAGCATCCGGTAAGTTTCAGCAACGATCGCATTTTTATTGGTTGTTGGACGCGTTTCATCAATAAATGCATTTGCCTGGATACTGGCGTTTTGAAGATCATTGAGAACAAATTTCCCATGTTCATCTTCACCTAATACCGTTGTAAACACTACTTGCGCACCTGCTGCGCTCAAGTGCTTGGCAACAACTGCTGCCCCGCCAGTATAGTCAACTTTCTTTTCAAACCTCACACTCATTGTGGGTGTTTTAGTCATACCGCCGATCATGCTGCAGTAGGTGTAACTATCAACGATAGTATCGCCAACCACATGAACTCGGACTCCATTCATAGCCTTCAACGAAGCCTTGAGATCGCTAAAGGAAATTTTTTCATTCTCCATAAGCGTTAAAAGTTTTTCTACTGCTATCGATGGCGGTGCCAACTCAATCAAGGCCGAAGATGAGTAAACAATATCGCCTGGAGTGAAAATCAATTCTCCGCCATAACTCTCCAGAACGCTTATCTCTTCCTGAGTTTTGGGGTGAACGGCACCAGCTGTATATTCATAACCCTTGGCAAAAAAGTCCGGCTCAATCAGTTTGAGATTTTTTAAGGGGGTAGGATCAGAGTCGACTATGACATAGTCAACCATTTCCAGAGCAGCCAAGTTAATTGCCCTTAAGTCCTGTGGCACGAAAGGGCGCATATTACCTTTTGCAATATGTTGATCTGCCGTGAGACTTGCAATTAATACATCTGCTTTTGTCTTAGCGTATAGCATATGACGGATATGGCCTGGATGCACCACATCAAAAGTTCCATGACACATGATTACTTTTTTCTGACGCGGCCTTGCTCCAATTTCGCAGCGAATTTCTTCAGGGGATTTAATCTTATGAAGAAACGGTTTTTTGCTTTCTAAGTCCATTGATATATCCATTAGCTCATATATTCAAACCAAGTTTTTGTAGCGCCCTTAATTGTCTCAGGCTCCCACAAGGGAGCATTTTCCCAATAGCCAATGTTAGCTAAGACATTTTTAACGCCTTCCTCAAAGGAAATCTCAGGACGCCAACCAAGTTCCGTTGTAATTTTTGTTATATCAGCCCAAGTACAGCCTGGCTCGCCCGGTCGTTTCGGTATGTAGACCACCGCACCACCAAGAAGTTCTACTAAACGATTTACAGATTGCGGGTTACCGGCGCCCAAGTTATAAAATTTACCAGATAGAGGTGTTTGACTGGCCGCTAAAAAGGCTTTGGCTACATCAGTTACATACAAAAAATCACGGGTCTGATTACCATCACCCACGACTGTAAAAGGCTTATTAGCAATTTTTTGTCTTAAAAATACTCCAAACACAGCTCCATAAGCGCCTGATGTTCTAGATCTTGTTCCATACGCGTTAAAAATACGTACAGAATTTACTGGCAATTTATAAACGTCATGCCAATGAAAAGCAGCCTGCTCTCCTTGATATTTGGACAGTGCATATGGATACTTTGTGTCGATTGCATCCGATTCCTTGGTGGGTGTTTTAGCCAACCCATAACATGAGGATGAAGCAGCATATACAAATTTTTGAACTTTTGCCTCTCTGGCACATTCCAGTATATTAACTGTACCTAGCGTATTTACAGACATGTACTCCATTGGACGCTCAATTGAAGGGACAATGTCCCCAATACCTGCAAAATGAAATATGTACTGAACGCCCCGAAAAAAAGAATCTCCAGGGACATAGGCTCTGATATCACGCTCCTCTAGAGTGAATGAATCGTTATCAAGATGATGCGCAATATTCTCGAGGCGCCCACTAATCAAACTGTCAATGACGCGGACCGAAAAACCGCGATCCAACAGCAAGTCGACCATATGACTGCCAATAAAGCCCGCGCCACCAGTGACTAATGCAATTGGCTTCATTATCATTTAACGTTTAATTTTTTCATGGTGCGAATGTTGTAGTACCAATCATTAACCATGCTTTCGGTAATCAAGCCCTTGCGAAAAGCATCACATAAGCTACGGATTGCATCTTCAATGCTGTACTTTGGTTTAAACCCAAGTACGCGGAAAATCTTATCTGAGTTAATATGATATGAACGATTGTCTTCCGTTGGCGTAGCAACAATATCTATAGTGGGTCTATCCGGAAACTCTTCAAGCACTACTTTTCGGACTAAGTGAGCAATATCCATGATCGACATATTTTGGTAACCCACATTAAATACATCCTGGTGCACTAACTGGTGTGGTGCCGATAGAAGAAGTCTGCAAACATCTACATAATCTTGCACATTCAGATTTGGACGCAATTGATCTCCACCAAAAACAGTAATCTTATTATTTGTTACCGCATGATTGGTAAGAATATTGACTGAAAGGTCAAGCCGCAATCTTGGAGCGTAACCACAAACAGTAGCTGGTCGGAATGTAGTCACAGTAAAATCACTGGCGCCAAGACGATTTAGTAGAGGCTCGCACATTCCCTTATATTTGTTGTACAAAGTTAGCGGTATCAAAGGGTGCTCCTCAGTTACATCAGGCGCATCGCTGATTCCATATACCGATGATGAAGATGCATATACAAACCTTTTGACCCCGGCCGATTTTGCAGCAATTACCATCGGCTCAAATGCGTCTAAATTAATTGATGTAGATAACTTTTCATCTAATTCAAATGATGCGTCATTTGAAATACAAGCCAAGCTGAGAACTGCATCATGTCCTTTGACTGCATTTGAGAAACTTTTAATATCACGGATATCGCCCTTGATAATATTTAAGTTTGCATTATCTTTTGGCAAAAAATATTCGCCGAAGAATAGTGTGTCATATACCGTAACCTTATACCCATCGTTCAAAAGCTTCGGAACTAGAGAGCTACCGCAATAACCAGCACCACCGGTTACCAATACAGAATTATATTTCCGATCAGTCAAAGTATTCTCCAATTAAATTTGATAGGCTGATGCCAATGCATCTTCATAAAACATTTGAACAGTTTCGCGAGAATACTCATGCAAATCTTTTCCAACTAAGGATAACTTTGCCAGTAAATCATGTCCAACGGTAATAATATGGCAGCCTGCATCATCAGCCTGAAATATATTTAAAAGCTCTCTAGGACTAGCCCACAGCAATTCAGCTCTTGGCAAGGGCTTGATGATTTCAAGGCACTTTTTCATATGCGGAACAGGATCAACACCAGTATCTGCAACTCTTCCAGCAAAAACTGAAATAACTGCCGGCACTGAGTTTGCGAGATTATCCGCAACCCTGTGAACCTGATCTATAGTCATAATTGCGGTAATATTAAGCACAATCCCAGCTTTAGATAAAGATTTAATAATTGGCCCCGTAAACTCTCCCTTTGTATTCATCACAGGTATTTTTACATTTACATTTTTTCCCCAAGAAGCAATTTCTTGAGCTTGACGCTCCATTTCCGAGAGTTCATCCGCAAATACCTCAAATGAGATTGGTAATTCAGGGACAAGGTTTATAATTGATTTTGCAAACTGGGTATAACTTTTAATACCCGCCTTTCGCATTAAAGTTGGGTTAGTAGTAACTCCACGAATCAATGGATTGGCACATAATTTAGCAATTCCTGACTCATCAGCACCATCGGCATAAATTTTAATTTTGAGATTTTTTAGTCTTTGATCCATTGAATCACCAGTAATTATTTAACGGATTTATAAGAGGCATTTAATATCAAAGTTGTCGCCTCTTCTAAATTTTTAGCAACTTGCGCTTCAATTATATTGTTTTCCGACTCAAAATATCCTCGATCGATAAATATTGATCGCACCCCTGCATTGGTACCCGCCTTAATATCGCTAACACGATCACCAACCAACCAACTTCTTGATAAATCGATTTCTAGACTTCTAGCAGCTTCCAAGATCATCCCTGGAAGAGGCTTCCTGCATAAACAACCCTCATTTTGCCTGTGTGGGCAAACCTGAATTAAATCAATCCTGAAAAGAGCTTGTAAATAGTCATGCATCTTCTTTAACTCAGAAATCTCAGTCAATCCATTACCAATGTCGGGCTGATTGGTAATCAGAACAATCTTATGACCTGCTTTAACTAATGCTTTTAATGCTTTTGGTACATCATCATAGAGATGAAACTCACTATAAGTATGCGGAGCATATGGCTTTCCATTCAGAATTATGGGCTTATTAATAACTCCATCACGGTCAAGAAAAATAGCCGAATTCAACGGCACGCTAACTCACCACTTTGTTGGTTTAATCTGCAGGTCGGGATGGCTAACTAAACCATGCCAAATTACCGCCTGAAAAGCTTCGGCATGCGGAGTTACTCGATCGGCATTAACAGTGGGGATAACAATTACGTTGCTTCCAACCTTTTTTGCGTATCCACCGTCGCGACCAACTACTCCAAAAATAGTCACGCCAGACTCAACTGCTAAATCTAATGCTCTCACGATGTTTAAACTGACGCCTTTTTCTATATTACCGCCCCCTACTGAAAGCACAAAAATTGCATCTTTTTCTGATAGGCGACTTAAGCGCAACCAATCGGCAAAAACATTTTCCCAGCCATCATCATTAATTCTTGCTGTTAGCTCCGAAACGTTATCGGCAGGGGAATAAGTTTCTATGCCGCACAATTTCCTAAAGTCATTGACTGCATGACTACAGTTGGCAGCACTGCCGCCTACGCCGAGCATAAATAGCCTTCCGCCTCGATTTCGCAATGCTACAAGCCCTTGAGCCATGGACTCAACTTGGTCAACATCAATTAATTTCGCAATTTTTTCAGTTTCGAGTAGATAGTTTTTAATATGCATAGTAATTTCCTAAATCATTATTTTATCGACATTTTACCGTCTATTAACATTTTGCAAAATTGCGGCAAGGCAAATTAAGTAAAAAAAGATTTCAATTGAATGGGAATTACTTGCTTCACTAAGTAGCATTAGTAAAACTAAGCTGATTGCCAAAAAGCTCGCAAGTGGTGAAAAATTTATTTTGTATTTGGACCCTGAGTATGCAATATAAATTATGGGGGTAAATATAAAAAATAACCCCGGCAAACCAAATGCAAAATATAATTCCAAAAAAGCACTATGGCTTGATTTTACTTTAGCTTCTGCATAGATAGATTGTTCTATCGCCCTTTGAAATGAATTAATAAGCACACCATGTCCATAGTAATTCTGTGGCGCAATAGTTATACCAGCAAAAAACCATGCAACACGTAAATAAGTATTTGCAGAAATGTATCTACCTTCAGGACTCTGCGGAGGACCCATCTGCTCAGGACTTTTCCACGTTTCAAATCTATCAATTTGACTTGATATTGAAATATCTTCAATTATATTGGACCACTGAGGATTTTTTTGAATGTGCAAAACGAATGACAGCATGATAGCCATGCCAGCTACTATGGCTATTAACAACTTTGACTTTGAAGTCTTTAAAGTCTTTAAAGTCTTCAAGACATTAATATTATTTAATACTCTCTTAAGTTCGAAATAAATATAAAGGCTAATAATAATAAAAACTATTAAGTAACCATTTCGAGTACTAAGAACGTTTAGAAAAGAAAATAGCACCATTAAGATGCTAAGAAGCCCTATAACGGTAATTGTCACATTAGATTTAAATAATTCAGATGCAGAGCTCAATCTTGTCCCCAAAATACCAGCAATTAGAATCGATCCAATCAAAACGCCATTTACTTTTCCCAAAAAGATATACTGCATATAGTTAGATACCAATAGCGTATTAAGACGAAATACATCACTAAAGTATTGAACTAATAAATAAGCAAAACTTAGAATCATACCGATCCACATCCAATAGATTTTGGTCGGATTTCTAATAATTGCAATTCCCGTAGCCACTCCAACCGTTGCAGCTAATGCACTTCTGAGCCAGGTGCTTTGTAGCTCTTTAATTTGCGCAGAGTAATCTGTCGGGAATAAAAAACAATGGGCTAATACCCATAAGAACAACCCAATAATGCAAAACAATGGAATCAAATTTCTGACGCCAAAATATTGCTTTAGTTGGCCTTGACGATGTAGTTGGTAGAAATAAGCAATCGATAGCAATGTGCCCAGAACTAGCAAAATATTTCGCAAAGCAATCGTGTTCGCGGCTGCCCAGATCCCTAGCAAAATACTACTAAGAATAATCAAAAAAAATTCCAGCCAACTGAGCAAGGAATATTTGCGATCTGAGATATTTTTATAGACTTGTATTAACATAGAGAATGGGTATCAATCAAATATTCTGTAATCACTGTATTGCTTGTTTATTCCCGATCTTCAAGCTCTAGTCTCATCACTACAAAAGCCTTCATAAGCTAAACGCAGACCCTCTTCTAATAGATATTTAGGCTTCCAACCTAGGCGATTGAGCTTACTGGAATCCATCAGTTTTCTTGGGGTGCCATCAGGTTTGCTGGTATCAAATGCAATTGCGCCTGGATATCCAGTGGCTTTTGCGACAGCATATGCAAGCTCTTTAATGGTGATGTCTGATCCAAAGCCCACATTTATATGGCTCTCCATAGGAGAGATACTATGATCGTACCTTGACTTATCTAACCCCATGACATGCAAGCAAGCAGCAGCCATATCATCAACATACAAAAATTCTCGTCGGGGAGTGCCTGTTCCCCAAATAAGTACTTGCGGCAAAGCCTGCACCTTCGCTTCATGAAAACGCCGAATTAAGCCTGGAATCACATGACTATTTTTTGGATGATAACTATCTCCTAGTCCATAGAGATTAGTAGGCATAACTGAGCGATAATCAATTCCGTGTGACTGGCCATATTGACGATTGTAACTCTCACACATTTTAATTCCGGCAATTTTGGCAATCGCATAGGGCTCATTGGTAGGCTCTAATCTTCCAGTCAGTAAAGCATCTTCAGACATTGGCTGGGGAGCTAGCTTTGGATAAATGCAGCTTGAACCCAAAAAGAGGAGTTTTCGAACGCCACTTAAAAATGCATGATGAATTACATTGCTTTGCACCATCAAGTTCTCATAAACGAATTCAGCGGGATAAGTAGAGTTGGCGTAAATCCCTCCTACCTTAGCAGCGGCTAGATACACTTGATCAGGCTTTTCCATTTCAAAAAATTGTTTCACAGCATTTTGGCTTGTTAAATCCAACTCTGCACGGGTTCGATAAACTAAATTGGTATAGCCTTTTCGTTGCAACTCCCGAACGATTGCAGAGCCCACCATGCCTTGATGACCGGCCACATAAATCTTTTGGGATTTATTTTCTAAACTCATTGCCCTAATTAATAAGAAATTTTATTATTTGGCTATTTTTCTTGATTCACGGTTACGTCATAACCATGTTTTTTTAGTAAAGCTCGCTGCTTAGCCTGACTGAGATCATGATTCACCATTTCCGCAATCATTTGTTCAAGATTAATTTCAGGAATCCAGCCAAGCCTTTCTTTTGCTTTGCTCGGATCACCAAGCAGGGTCTCAACTTCCGCAGGACGAAAATACTTTGGATCAATCCGAACAATAATGTCTCCTTTTTTAAGTGCGGGCGCCTGATCTCCTTCAACAGCCATAACAAAAGCGGTCTCGTTCTCTCCCTTACCTTCAAACTGAAGTATTATTCCCATTTGCTTGGCAGCTTTCTGAATAAAATCACGAACCGAATATTGGATCCCAGTAGCAATCACAAAATCTTCCGGTTTATCTTGTTGAAGCATGAGCCATTGCATGCGCACATAATCTCGTGCATGACCCCAGTCTCGCAATGCATCCAAATTACCCAGATGCAAACACATCTCCAAGCCTTGTGCGATGTTTGCTAATCCTCGTGTAATTTTTCGTGTAACAAAGGTTTCACCCCGACGTTTTGATTCATGATTAAATAAAATACCATTGCAAGCGAACATGCCATAGGACTCCCTATAATTAACAGTTATCCAATACGCATATAACTTAGCAACCGCATAGGGGCTACGCGGATAAAAAGGGGTCGATTCTTTTTGGGGAATTTCTTGTACTAAGCCATAAAGCTCTGAACTTGACGCTTGGTAAAAGCGTGTTTTTTTCTCCAACCCCAATATGCGAATAGCCTCGAGCAACCTTAATGTGCCGACAGCATCTACGTCTGCAGTGTATTCAGGCGACTCAAAGGAAACTGCTACATGACTTTGCGCAGCTAAGTTATAAATTTCATCCGGCTGTACCTGTTGAACAATGCGAATTAAATTACTGGCATCGGTCAAATCACCGTAATGTAAAATAAAATTCCGGTGATTTACGTGTGGGTCTTGGTACAGGTGATCAATGCGTTCCGTATTTAAAGAAGACGAGCGGCGTTTGATACCATGAACAATGTATCCCTTTTGAATTAAAAATTCAGCTAAATAAGAACCATCCTGTCCCGTAATTCCTGTGATTAGAGCAACTTTCATAAAGAATATATATTTTTATGTTGGTATGTGAATTGGTTTGGCCACAGAGTGAAAACAATTTGCTACATAAGCAATATCCTCAGGGGTGATACGCGCATGATTTGGTAAATATAAGCCGTAATCGTGCACTAAGTCAGCGACAGGCAAGTGTTCCTCACCATAACGCTTAATCCAAAAAGGCTGGCGCCCCATACTGCCACATACCAACGGTCGGCATTCGATGCCCGAAGCCTTAAGGTGGGAAAAAACCTCTAAACGATTATTAACAAATGTCCCATATGCAAAACTAGAAACCAAGCTCTTCTGGCTTATTTGCGACCAGAATTCAGGTAGGGCTTTTTGATATAACTCGTAATTGCGTTTACGAATTGAAATGATCTCTGGTAAACGCTGTAATTGGAGAATTCCTAAATATGCATTTAAATCTGTAGGTCGCAAATTGAATCCTGCATAATAAAACGTATAAAACTCACGAAATTCATCTATCGCATGCTCGTGTTGCCAAGCATGTTGATACTCTGGCATCACATCTCGTGACCAACCATGAGAACGAATAGATAGCATAATGTTATACAACCTCTCGTCATTGAGCACAATCATTCCGCCCTCAATTGTTGAAATATGATGTCCATAGTAAAAGGAAAAGGATCCGGCTAAAGACAATGCTCCGGCTTTTTCTCCAGCATATTCTGACCCCAAAGCCTCACAAGCATCTTCAATAATTAGGCATGAATAGTTTGAGCACAGGGTTTTAATCTCGTTCATTTGATTTGGATGGCCCAAAATATGGACCAGTATCAATAGCGCAGGCCGATGCAACTTCAATAATTGTTCGAGATGCTCAAGGTCAATTCCTAAATCGCTTGGATCAGAATCACATAAATAACATTCAAACCCAAGCTGAACAAAAGGCGATAGGGTTGTCACCCACGACACGGCCGGCACAATCACTTTTTTGTTTGGTAAATATCCACCTTCAACCAAACTGTAGGCCATTAAAAGATTTGCAGAAGATCCACTATTAACCATCACCGCATATTTAGTTCCAATATATTGGGCAAACTGAGCTTCAAAAGCCCGGGTGAGGGGCCCCTTTGTTAACTGATGATCCTCTTGTAGCCAAGTCGCCAAAGAGGATATTTCTTCTTTCGTAATTGTATTGTCAGCTAACTTAACTTTTCGTGGAACCATTTTTAAATCTCTTGTCAATTTTTAAACTTGATTATCTATCGTATTCATTCATGATTACAAATGAGACCTATGCATTATTACTCAAAAGAGTTTTTAATCGTGAAATATCGGCAATTAGTGTGGTGGGGGGGATTTCAGAACCATTTTGAATATTCAAATATTTTGGGGCGATTGACTGAACAAAATCTCGTATTAAGACTCCCTTACCAGACCCAATATTGATGATGCCATTTGCTTGAATTTGACATAGTTGATAAATTTTCTGTACAACCTCTTCAGCAGGCGAAAGATCACGAACATCATCGGCGCCTTTTAATATAAAGGGATAATCTAAATTATCCTCGCAAAAACGCTTTAATAAGACAGGGTACAAAAACGATTCTGCTTGAGAGGGATGGTAGAAACTAAAAATTCGTCCAATACAGTATGGCAGGCAGAGTTCGTGTGCACATTTTTCTAAAACCTGTTCTCCCATATATTTGGTTAAACCATAAAGAGTAATCGGGTTTACCGCATCGCTTTCGGATATTGGTCGATATTGAGATCGATAAACATGGCTTGTGCTTGCATAAAAAAACCAGGGGCGCTGGTTTAATTCTGATAAAGCATTCAGTAGGTTAATAACACCACCAACATTCACAGCAAATGCGCGGTGGGGCATTTTTTCTACAGCTCCTGTTGGGACGATCGCTGCAAAATGAATCAAATAATCAAAATTTCCTTTTGAAATCCAATCACTTACTTCTTCATAATTGCAAATATCTCCGCAGAACCTCGAGATATCCAAACTCAATGTATGCCCGAGCTCGATAAATAACCTTCCCAGCGTTCCAGTTGCGCCAGTTATTCCAAAACGACCAATAATCTCTAGGTGGTTTTTGGGCAATTTGTATTAATCTCGATTGTAAAGATCATCAAATCGCACAATGTCGTCCTCGCCCAAATAGGATCCGGATTGCACCTCGATGATTTCTAAGGGCTCAGTACCGGGATTTGATAAACGATGTTTTTCGCCCTGTTGGATATAAGTACTTTCATTTTCTTTTAGACGAATGACCTTATCACCATTAGTAACCTCGGCAATTCCTTTAACCACAATCCAGTGCTCAGCGCGATGGTGATGCAGTTGTAAGGAGAGGCTGGCTCCTGGTTTAACTTGAATGCGTTTGACCTTAAAGCGGTCGCCCTCATCCAGGCTGTCATACCAACCCCAAGGCCGATTAACTTTTCGGTGAAGATTTTTTTCTTCCCGCTCTTTCTTTTCAAGCTGGATAATGATTTGTTTAACTTCTTGACTGCGATCACGACTTGCGACCAAGACCGCATCAGGTGTTTCAACAATTACCAAATTTTCAATACCAACAGTCCCCACTAAACGACTGGTAGCATGTACTAAGTTATTCTTGCTCTGAGTATGCAATACATCGCCTATATTGACATTACCATCCTCGTCGGCTTGCCCAGCTTGCACATGCCACACTGCATCCCAAGCCCCCAGATCACTCCAATCGGCATCAAGTTCTACCATATTGATGGGGAAACTAGCCTTGGGGCATTTTTCTATTACGGCATAGTCAATCGACTCAGCGGGTATTTGTTCAAAGGCTTTTTTATCTGGACGAATAAATACGATATCTCCTAGGCGGTCTTCACTTTTGCTCTGCCAAGCAGTCAGACAAGCGCAATAAATATCTTCCCGAAATTGCTTAATCGCTTTTAACCATGTGCTTGCTTGCAAGACAAACATACCGCTATTCCAGGCGAACTGACCGCTATTCAAATACTCCTGTACAGTTTTGGCATCGGGTTTTTCAGTAAATTCAATTACCCGATATTCACCCAGTTTTTCCTGTTTAGAGCTTCGCTTGATGTACCCATAGCCAGTTTCTGGCTTAGTGGGCCTGATCCCCAAAACAACAATGCCCCCAGCTTGCGCTACTCTAACGCTTGCTTGTAAAGAGCCATTAAAGGCTGGGATATTTTGGATAGTTTGATCCGCCGGGGTCACTACCAAGATGGGATCGCTACCATCGCACGTGGCTTGAAAAGCGGCTAGCGTTAGTGCGGGCGCAGTATTTTTGCCGCTTGGCTCCAGTAGGAATTCCGCAGAAATGTTTTTTAGTTCCCGTAGTTGGTCTAGGGCTAAAAATCGATGCTCCTCATTGGTGACAATCAAGGTATCGCCCACTGAAATCTCAGAATTATCCAACCCATTCACCCGCTCAATCGCCTGTTGAAACAGGCTAGTTGTTCCAGAAAGAACCAAAAACTGTTTTGGGAAACCTGCTCGAGATAAGGGCCATAGACGGGTACCAGACCCACCACACAGAATAACTGGTTTTATTTTCAATTACTTAGCCACTTTAGTTGGGGTTAGTTTAATAGCGATCTTTTTTGTGATTTTCGCATGATCCATAGGGCTCGAGGCCTGAGGGATATTGCCTATACCCTTGAATCGATTAACTTTAACTATCTATTAATAAAATAGCTAGTTTTTTCCTATTAGATCTATACAAAAATACGATTAAACCGTTATCAAAATTTCTGATAATAGGGGTGGTGGAATGGTTGACAATAAATCTTTCGTTTACCGCCTCTAAGTTTATATCATATTAATTTTTAAGGAGTTTTTATGGCTAAGTCTGTAAAAGGTACCAAGACTGAACAGTCTTTAAAAGAAGCATTTGCCGGTGAATCACAGGCAAACCGCCGTTATTTATATTTCGCAAACCAGGCTGACATTGCTGGCGCGAATGATGTTGCCGCTGTATTTCGTTCCACCGCCGAAGGTGAAACCGGTCACGCCCATGGTCATATGGAGTATTTGATCACTGGTGGTGCTGGCGAGCCAGGTACTGGTATGCCTGCTAAGACCGTTGCAGAAGCTCTGCAAGCAGCGA
>Ga0114968_10000272_pt1 | contig 38234 bp, 42 predicted proteins | sample M_130807_EF_Meta_FD_87020 | JGI IMG/M metagenome (GOLD analysis project Ga0114968, IMG submission 87020) | Freshwater microbial communities from Lake Montjoie, Canada to study carbon cycling - M_130807_EF_MetaG | ecosystem: Environmental > Aquatic > Freshwater > Lake | place: Lake Montjoie... | reverse complement strand
TCCTCTTCCTCCTCTTCCTCCTCTTCCTCCTCTTCCTCCTCTTCCTCCTCTTCCTCCTCTTCCTCTTTGATTGCTTCTTCCTCTTCCTCTTCTTCTTTGCTTGCATCTTCCTCTTTGCTTGCTTCTTCCTCTTCCTTTCCACTTTCATCTTCGCTTTCCTCTTGTTCGCTTTCACTATCGCTAATCTCATCGCTAGTGCTTTCGTTTGTTTCTACTACTTTGAACATATTATTCATAAAAATTTTTTTTGTTTGACCTTCTGATGAGTTCATTATTTTTTCATACATTTTTTCATTACTTTGCGTGGCTTGTTGATTATCTGATTCAACTATCTTCAAAGAAATATTTTCGTTTGGCTTAAACTTTTGCAATTCAGCCTTTAAACGTTCATTTTCTTTTATTAGCGCATCAATTTTTGCATTTAGTGATAAAGTTGTTGAAAATATAGATTCTTCTTGCCTTGACGGATTTTCAATTAGAAGTTTTTTTATAAAGGGTGCATTCATAACATAATTATGCGTTTCCTCATATAAATTGAACTTATTAATAAATCGATCAACAATTTCATTCAATCCTTTTTGTACTACAATATTCAGCTCATCTAGAACATCCTTGGTGTCAAATACTCTTTTGTTGTCAATCGGCATAGTCAAATATAGTATTATTCGTTTAATACGATTTAAAAAATAATTTATTTAAATTATACATGAACGATGGTATTTCTTTTATAATAAACGAAGATATAGAAAAAAAAGTTAAAATGATAATGGCGCAAACTGATTACGTTGATGAGGTAGCAAGAGATCAACTAAAAAAATATAATTATGATGAAATTGCTGTAATTAGAGGTTATTTTGGCCTAGCTGAAAAAAAGGCACCGGTGGCGTCATCTTTAAACCAAGAAATTTATAAACAAATTAGATACAAACTTGACGGCTCTATGAAAGAATATAATTCTAAAAAACTAGACAATGACAAGTAATTTGCAATATATATTTATTATATACAAATATATATATACGAATATATTATGAAAACTATAAAAAATGACCATATTAGACGAAATGTAACAAAAAAAAATCATAAACCTAGCACTAAACAAGACTTTTATAGCCATGTAAATTATGATTGGATAAAAAAAGAATGTCATGCAAAAGATAAAAATATGACTATGGATTTAATAATAAAAAAACGAGTAAACCATCAAATGGAGTACGATGTTTTAGATTCTTTATTAAAAGAGAGAACAAAAAACGGCGAACAAGTGCGAAACATTTATAAATCTTCAACCCACTGGAATGATGACTTGGTCGAAAAACGGATGCAAAACTATATAGAAAAGTTAAATAAATATAGAGAAAATAATGACAATGCGTTCAAATGCATTGCTTGGTTTATAAATGAAGGGATAAATGCACCTATAGGAATGGATATTGACGTTGATCCAAAAAAAACCCACGACTATATTTTACATTTAACAGAAAATGGCATAACTTTCTTGAATAAAAATACATATTTTAGTAATGAAAAAAAATATCGGAGCGTTCGTAAAGCCTATCTGAAATTTTTAAGAAAGATATTCGACGTTGTTTTTGGTAAAAATCATTCGTACAACGTCAACCACATTTTTGAGATTGAGAAAAAATTAGCCGAACATTTACTATCCCATAAAGATTTTCTTTATATTAAAAACATTTACAATGTTTATGACAAGGATAAATGCGCTAATGATCTTGGATTAGATTTGAATAAATTTTCACATTGCATTGGATATAAAATGCCTCCAAAAAAGGTAGTTATTGAAAATCCAAAATATATGAAAAATGTATTGCAACTTTTGAAAAATTGGAATGATGACCAATGGAAAACTTATTGGGTTTACCAAATTATTTCTGTTGCATCAAAATTCCATAAAGAATTGTTTCGCATTTTTTTAGACTTTTTCAATAAGATAAATAAAATTCCTATTAATAAAACTACTGATGTAAAAAAAATTGCACTAACAAATGTTGAAACTTACATGAATACTCACGTTAGCAAAAAATATCTTGAACTATTTAAAAATGAAAAAGAAATAGCTTTCACAAAAAACTTAATTGGTCGCTATACAAAAGTTTTCAAAAAAAAATTAATAGATAATAAATGGCTGCATTCCGATACAAAAGCTCGATCGCTAAAAAAACTTGAAAATATGACTATTGTGGTTGGATTTAAAGAAAAATGGGAGCCTGACCCTGACATAGAGTATTCTTCTGTTGATGCATGGAACAATTTTTCCATATTTAACAAGTGGACTATAAATAGAGATATACACTTGGTTGGAAAAAAAATATCTGACAAAAATATTTGGATACAAATGGAAGATCAAAATGTCTATGATGTAAACGCTTATTATAATAGCTTAGAAAATGAATTAATATTTCCAAATGCTATATTGCAAAAACCATTTGTTGACATTGAAAAAAATATATCGTATAATTTGGCATCAATAGGAACAACAATTGGGCATGAAATGATACATGCATTTGACGATGATGGATATTATTATGACGAAAATGGAGTTTATGTTGAAAATGGCTGGTGGCATAAAAATGACATGGAAGAATATGAGAGAAAACAAAATAAAGTAGTAGCGCAATACGAAAATGCTGCAAAAATGGACAACTTTAAAATAGACGGGAGATTAAGTCTTACAGAAAATATAGCAGATATTGGTGGGTTTTTATTAACAGAAGCCGTTTTACTTGACTACTTAAATGATAAAGAAATTAGTAACGCAGAACAGGACGCCTATTTGAAAGAATTTTATACCAATTATGCTAGAAATTGGAGATCAAATCAAAGCATTAAGTTTTATAAAAAAAATGTTAATGAAGATGAACACGCATATTCAAAGTATCGTGTTAATTGCGTTCTCTCTAACTCAAAAAACTTTCAACGCATCTTCAACATTACTCCTGGAAGCAAAATGTATACTGAAATAGAAGAAATATGGTAACACATCCACTTTTAAAAAAAGTGGAGCAAAACATCCACTTTAAAAAATGGAGCAAAACATAAATTCCACCTTTTCAAAAGTAGCGGAGAACCCCGGTTTAACTACGTTGCCACACGCTCTACAGAATCCGGCAAAGCCGGACTTCTTAACCCTCCCGCCCTTCGGGAAGGAAAGATCCTTACCATTTTCAATAACAACTTTTATTTATTGAAAATTAATTTTTTAATCCAGGATCCCAGTGGATAACGCTATTCCAAAGGTGAATTTAAATGTTGCTTTGCATCCCAAATTTTTCACTTAGTATTGCACTCTTTGTTTGTTGTTTTTTTTGTATTTTCTTTTTAACTTGAAAACTATTAGTTGGTATTATTTTGTTATTTATAATATGGTCTTCATTATCTTCGTGTAGTTCTGGTAAAATTCTAGTGAGAGGTTTATCAACTATTAAAAAAAATCTTTCGTTGCGTAGAAGAGATCTATACTCCTGTATGCTTAAATTTCCATAATACTTATTCAACATATAATACGGGTTTGGTGCAGGTTTTATATTTTTGTTATAGTTATAAACCTTTGCATAAATATGGTTTAATAAATGATAACGTTCAAATTTGGTTGAACTATCAATATTTTCTTCCATTAAAAACGCCACTGAACATTCTGGGCTACAAAAACATCCATAAACTTGATATGAGCCTTTTATATAATGTTTCGGTATATAAATTGGAGGGTTATCAAACTCGTAAGTACACCAAAAACACGCCGATTTTTTATCACCAATGTTATTTGAATGCAAGTTATGTTCTAAGTTTTTTAGTTTTTTCCAAACCTGTTTGCTTTCAACCTCTTTTTCAAACTCCGAATCATAATTTTCAGATTCTTCAAAACATATATTTGTAGCTTTATTATCCAAGTGAATTTTTTGGTTTTCCGAATTAAAGTTTGATATGTTGTTATGCGGGTCGCCTTCTAATAAATTATAATTTAATTCGTTTTTATTATTAGAAAAATGAAATGGTTCTAGGTTGTTGGAAAAAATATTTTGGCTATGCAAGTCTTTTAAAGAACACTTAAGATGTAAAATAACGTTTGGGGTTTCTTCCTTAAAAACGTTAACAGGAACAACTTGTTGTATTATTTTACCTCCTTTTGGTTTTCTTCCGCGTTTTTTTGCTGGAGGCCTATTGTCTTCTGTAGAAGTCTTTACTATTATATTTGCGTCTTCAATGAAATCTAAAATACTAGTGCATTGTTCATTTAATACTTCTTTTTCTTCAATAGCAATGTTCATTTCAGCGCTGTCTTTTAAAATTGTTTTATTAGTATCGTTATTATTAGCTAAAGCGGCAAGTTCTTTTTTAGATTTTCTACCCCTTTTAGGTTTAACAATTTTTTCGCTCTCTTCCAAATTTATCATTTGTAGAATTATAATTATAATTGTCATTTATAATTTAAATCATTTTCATATATATATTTTGAAAAAATATATATTATGCGTTTTTTACTCCTTTGCACAATGAAAATGTGAAATCAGAATCACCTTGCTCACTTATAACTGCCTGCGAAGTGAGAGTTTTAAATGTGTAAAGTTGTAAAATGCCAGCATTAAGTATAATCCGGCTCAGTTTAATAATTATTTTCATAACAAGTTCTACAAACAGGAACGTAATTGTCATTACCAATTAAAACCTGTTCCTTTTCTCCGCTTAAACGCAATGAGAATATTCCCGGTTCACCATTTTTACATAAACTGCAAAGAGACGACAATTTACTGACTTTGTCGCAAATTGGGTACAAGTCTAAAATTTGGCCAAACTTTTTTCTTTCAAAATCGCCGTCAAGGCCAGATACATAAATTCTCTTTTTATTTTTAAGCATATCATTTACACACTCATAAAGGTCATCGAAGAATTGCGCTTCATTTATTAAAATTACATCGGCATTTCTTAATTGCATGTGATTGTTTGCTAATGTTTCATTTATATTATTTTCCAAATTTGTATAAAACCATATTGTTGAAAGGTTAGAAGACTGAATGCATGGAATCATAACTTTGTCGTGGCTAGACATCATAGATTCATGATAACGAATATCACTAGAATGATTTATAACTGCGACAGATTTATTGCAAAATTTATAATGTTTGTAAATTTCCAATAACTTAGAGGTTTTACCTGAGTACATTGGGCCAGTAATAAGCTCAAGATATGCATTCATTGTATTTGTTAATCAAACAATTAAACTTTAATATACTTTATTCAATTTTTATGTTAGTAATAAAATTAGTAATTTTATATCCACTTTTATATAATGTGCAACAAATTTACAATTTACGGAGAAAGATGTAGCGGAACAAATTATTTAGAAGAGTTAATGTTAAAAAATTTTGATATAAATGTAACATGGGATTACGGGTGGAAACATTATTTTGGCCATCGTAATTTACAAAACACAAAAGACGTAAATACTACTTTATTTTTGGGAATTGTAAGAGATCCCATTTCCTGGATTAATAGTTTTTACAAAGAGCAACATCATGTTGGCGGAAGTCGAAGAAATATAAAAGCTTTTTTATTGAATAGATTTTATTCCGTTCACCCAGACAATTCGGTACATCTTGAAGATTTAAACTATGTTACAAAAAAAATGTATAGAAACATATTTGAAATGCGGTTTTATAAAAATTTTTATTTAATTAACATTATGCCAAAAAAAGTAAAAAATTATTCATTAATTACTTATAAAAATTTAAAAAAAAATACGCATGAAATATTGAATATGTTACAAGAAAAACATAATCTAAAAAAAAAATTTCCATTTTATCAAAATATAACGCACTATAAAAAAAACACAGGTAAAACATTTTATGAAAAGGAAATTTCACTACCTAAATTTGCAATTGATATAATAAAAAAATATGTATTTATTCCACAAGAAAATAAATTGGGATACACCATTATATGAAAATAACCCATATAGCATACAAAATTTGAAGTTCATATTTAGATAAATTTCAAATTTATATAAACCTTAAATATAATACTCGCGTAAATTATTATATAAAACTTATCAAACTTATATTATTATATTTATGTTAAAGCAAAACACTTTTTGTCCACTTGTTGAAAAATATAGACCAAATCAATTTGATGATATTGTATTGGACCCGTTAAATAAAATAATATTAAAAAATATTATTGAAACCTCTTATTTCCCAAATTTACTTTTCTATGGGCCTCCAGGGACAGGAAAAACGACAACAATTATTAATTTAGTAAATGCATATCAAGAAAAGTTAAATAACAAAAATAAGGGACTAATGATACATTTAAATGCGTCTGACGAGAGGGGCATCGATATTATACGGAATCAAATAAATCTTTTTGTTAATTCAAAACCATTATTTAATAGTGGCGTTAAATTTGTTATATTGGATGAAGTTGATTACATGACCAAAAACGCTCAGCAAGCACTTCGCTATTTATTGCAAAGTTATTCAACAAATGTCAGATTTTGCTTAATTTGTAACTATATTAGTCGAATCGATGAAGGACTACAAACGGAATTCTTGCGCCTCAGATTTAATCAACTTCCAGAGCAAGACATTATATATTTTTTAAAAAATATATCTGAAAAAGAGAAACTGAATGTTGATTTGCATTCACTTCAATGCATACAAAGATTATATAAATCCGACATAAGAAGCATGATAAATTTTATGCAGGGAAATCAAGCTATTTTAGATTCAAAATTTAACATAATTGACGACGACGTCTGGAAAAGTTTTTGTGATAAAGTTATAGCAAAAAAAACTTTCTCTGAACTAGTTGCGTATATACAAAATATTAGCTCTGAGTATAATGTGGATAAAAAAAATATAATCAAATATCTGTTCAATTATATTATTCGAAAAAGAGAAAGTGTAATATCAGATAAATTTCTTAACTTTGTAGAAAATATTATGCACCTTCAAGATTGCAAAAGTAATCATTCTGTAAACTACTCATTGGTCAAAATTGGAAAATTTTTGCTAAATGATTCATAAATAGACATTCTGACTCTTAGTTTTTCCATAAAAACATTTGGAGGAGAGCTTTTAGATGGGTCAAAAATACTTTGTTTAAGTTCGTATTGACTTTCATTTTGCATATTTTTTATGGGTAATCCCTTTTTTTGAATAGAAATCCTTTCGTTGCAAGGTTTGTCTTCCATTTATATAGTGTATTATTAGAAAATAATTGAATCAAAATAATTTAAAGAGATATAAAGACAATACAAACCTACTTGTATGGCTTTGACTATACAATCAAATATTAATGATGAATGGGAAACTTTTATGTCCGCGCCATATAATGAAGAAGATGATATTGAAAAAGAATATGACGATTACTTTTGCGAAAATTCTAACATTAATTTGGACAAAGCAATTGATACTCCTGTTGCCACAAACATTTATGTTTCAACGAAAACTAAAATATCTTATTTAAACCAAGAAGTTGATTTGAAACAAACTTTTTGGAAAATTCCAGTAATTTCATACTTTGAGCCTAAAACTGGCGTTATCAAAAAACAGATAAAAATTAACTCTTCAACGCAAGAAGAACTCGATGATGTTCAAAAAAAATTGCAAAAAGAAAAATATTTTGAAGAACATGTAATTACAAGTATAAAAAATCCAAATGGTAGAATAAAATTCAAGGATATTCGAAAAATTAGCATAGGAATTTCCAAGAAGGACCTTATGAGTTATAGATGTAGAAAGAAGAGCGCGTTTTACAATTGTTTTGTGCTAATATTGCGAATAAAAATAGGAAGTGTTTTTAAAGAATTTCATGTAAAAATTTTCAATACTGGAAAATTAGAAATTCCAGGAATACAAACTGAAGAGGCATTTCAAAAAACTTTGGCCGTTATTATTGATATACTACAACCTTATTTTAGCAATAAATTGGAGTATAGAAAAGACGAAACCGAGACAGTTTTGATAAATTCAAACTTTAATTGTGGGTATTATATTAACCGCGAGTCGTTATTTGATATTCTAAAATACAAATATAATATACAATCAATATATGACCCGTGTTCTTATCCAGGAATTCAATGCAAATTTTATTATAATCCTGATGTAGAAATGCAAACAGGAAGTCAGATTTCAGAAGAAAATAAAACAAAATATAAAAATATGACCGAAGTATCATTCATGATTTTTAGAACTGGTAGCGTTCTCATAGTTGGAAAGTGCGATGAAAATGTACTTTTAATTATTTATGAATTTTTAAAAAATTTATTATCCGTCGAATTTCAAAAAATAGGTCAAATAAAAACACCCGATGATTTGAATCAGAATAAAGATAAAAAAAAGAAACTTCGTAAAAAGACGATTATTGTTAACACTATAGAAGATTCTAAATAATTATAAAAACACCCATGTTATAAATTTTTCTGATGATTGTTTTAAGTTTGAGTCAAAGTCATCGTTTAAAATTTTATTTTTTATTTTTTTTTCACATAAAATAAATTTTGTTTTGCATACACGTTTCGCAAAAAGGTCTAGAACTTCAAAATATTTTTCAGTGTCAATAATTTTTGTATTTAAACTGCATATAAAAAAATCAATAACTTTGCTTTCTTCATTTGATAATATGACTGAGTTTAACTTATTGCATAAAATTTCAAGTCTATAAATGAAAAACTCCATTACCCCTTCTTCTTGCGCACATTTGTCATTTAATACATAATTTAATACATTTTTATAAATTTGACAATGCAAATGCATTCCGTCAAATTTATAAAAATAATCTTCGTTGACCTGCGCAAAGATATTTTTATAATCGTTTGGTATTTCAAACAATGTTTTTTTGTATACGCACATGGTTGCGTCTCTTGAGCTCAATTGTAAAAAGACGTTTTGTTCTTCATTAATTTGTCCGATAAACTCTACATAGTAATAAAACGCTTTTTGGCTGTGATAATACGCCATTTCAAGGTTTCTTGAAAAAAATAAAATATTATTGAAAACGTGTGTAATTGTTTCAAGTCCTCTCATTAAAATAAATTTAAAATGTCCCAAGTTTTTCATTTTAATATTTTCAACTATGTATCTAAGATACTCGAAAATTAAAACAATATATTTATCCAGAATTTCATTAAGCGAGTTTATTAATATAGGTTTATAGTTTTCTATGGTTTGCAATGAGTAATTGCATATTAAAGTATTCATTTATATATTTAAAATATTTTTATTTTGAGATTAATTTAGATTCACGATTTATAATTTATTTTTGAATAAAAGTATTTAAAGGTTTTAAATTTGGTAATATTATAATGTCTGATCAAAAAAGTGGAAGCGCTGATAGTAATTACAGACTCCCATCTGATGTAACTTTGAAACATGCTGCAAAATTAGCCGTTGTAGAGGATAAGCCTATAATGTTAGACTACTGGACGGCGTCACTCGACAAGAAGTCACTCATTGGAGTTAAGGAGACTGGCGAAAAGCTACTTGTAAAGAGTGAAGATGAGTATACGAGTCCTATTTCAAAGTTTTATAAAAGTGGAAATGAGTATATCATTATTACTGAGAATTCTATTTATCTTGTTTCTTCGGAGATTCCTACTAGAAAGATAACCTAAACAACTTTTATAAAAAGTTGCGCAAAAGTCAAACAACTTTTATAAAAGGTTCAATCACAAAACAAGGCTCTGATTTTTATAATTTATATAATACATTTTTTTTATATATATAAAATATAATGAAAAGAAGGATATTAGCTATGATATTAATTTCTATCATTTTTATTTCCTTATTTTTGAATTATAGTTACAAAGAGGGATTGCAATCTATAAATTTAACAGGCAACTATGTTGATTTAATTGGACAACACTCTTTATGCAAAAATCCAAATAATAAACCAACTTGCAACAAAAAAGAAGGTTGCGGGCCAGGATTTGTAAACTTAGCACCAGAAGTTAATGGCAATTTTAGCACTTATAGATGCACTAATCCAGGTGGTCCTTTCCAAACATTAAACAACTGCCCTTATGGCCTTTTACTATCTAAAGATTCAAGAGGTTGTTTGCAAGTTCAACAAAAATAATGTGTAAAAAATATTATATCAATGTTATATAACTTTGATATAATGAAAATATATTATTTTATAAAAAAATGGCGCATTACGTTATTATTTATTCTAATATCTATATTGCTTGTTTTGTTATCTAATAATTTATATAGCGGAAACAATGGCGTAAAATTTTTAACAAAGAGAGAAGTATGTAAATTACTAACAGAAAACAGCGATAAGTATTATGATACGTTTAACGAAAATGATTTGCTTGTAAGAAGTGTTAAAAGTAAAAGTGAATATGTGAAAAAGATAAAAAATAGTTGTTATGACTTTTCTAGAGAAGAAAAAGAAATACTTAAAAAATGCGCTAATTCCGTAAAGTTAAGACTGAGTAAAACGCAGATAAATCTTGGACCAGGGTTTGACAATATAAAAGCTAGTAAAATTCCAATTATTTTTGGATGTATGACAGGAAATGAATATGAAGGTGGGTTACCACATACAAGATATCCTGCTATTATTTTATATAGTGGTCAAGTTACAAGTATGTCAGCACTAGATGTTGAAAAACTTATAATTCATGAAGTGACCCATTTATATCAAAAAATGTATCCAAACGACTTAAAGAAATATTTAAATGAAAACCATTTTGAAATTATAAAACAAAGGAGAGGTAATGATAATGTTCGTGCTAATCCAGACATCGATTCCTATATATATAGGAATCAAATCAATAACCAAGCGTATGAGTATATATATAATCCATTTCCAGGCTCTATTGGAGACGTAATTAGATCAAATAAAGAACATCCATTTGAAGAAATGGCGCATAAAATGGAAAACATTATAACTTGAATGTAATAGAAAATGCATTTTCTTTTCAATAACTAAATACAACCCTATTTAGTTATTAATTAGCCCCCTGCGAGAATTGAACTCGCGACCTCCAGTTTTCTGTAAACAAATGCATACAAGACTGGTGCTCTACCGCTAAGCTAAAGGGGCGGCCTTTGGGAAAGATTGTGCCAAACCCACTACAAAAGGTTTGGGGTTTTAACTCTTTTTCGTATAAAAATTGGGTGGGTTTGGCTTAACCTTTTGGATGCGTTGTGAGGGAATCGAACCCCCAGCTCAACCTTGGAAGGGTCGCATGTTACCACTACACCAACAACGCTATAGATACATATTAAATATATATGTTTTTAAGTAGTTTTAACGCAAAAGTTATAGTATTTCGCTTAACCTATCAATTGTTTCTTTTGCCAGTGTTTCTGGAAACAAAACAGCAAAATGTATGATTAAGTTTCCCGTATAAGAATCCCGAGACAAACCCATATTCGGTATAATTTTATTATAATCCGGAATAATAATGTTACCGCTATTATTATTAATTGTATAGGTCTTTCCATTAATATATTTTAATTCAAAACTGAACCCGCATAATGCTTCTTTGAGAGATATAGTTTTTTCATAAATCAAATCTAGACCATGCCGCCTAAAATCGGTTTCATTATTAATGTTTATTACTATTTTTACGTCCCCCTTGCAGTTATCATTTACAATATGACCTTTATCCTTTAAAAAAAACATTTCATTTTCATCAATTCCTTTTGGGACTTCTATGTAAAATGTTTCTTTTTCAAATACTTTATTACCATTCTCTAAAATCCATCTCTCTATTTCTATAGGGACGCTTGCTCCAGTTAAGACTTGTTCCATATTTAAAACTATATTTTTAACAACAGGCGCCGGTTTTTGTTGAATATTGATAGGAACTCCATTCCTAAAAATGTGGACGTTTGCGCCAGGTGGAAACGCATTAATTCCTCCCATTCCACCCATTCCATGCATCATTCCACTAAACGGGTTGACTCCAAACATTGCCGAAAGCATTTCATCAAACTCGCCATTACCCCCCATGCTATTCATTCTAACAAATGGATTATTGTTTCTTGAGTCATATTCTCTTCTTTTATTTTCATCGCCTAATGTTTCATAGGCTTCACTGATTTTTTGAAACTTACTTATGGCTTCAATGTTACCAGGATTTTTATCTGGATGCCATTGTAAAGACAATTTTCTATACGCTTTTTTTATTTCATCTTTCGTTGATGTTTCCTGAACGCCAAGTATTTCATAAAAATTTTCAGACATTAATATTTATTTATTAGATAAACTTAAATACTTATTTACGAATATATATAATTTAATGGATGCAAACTTATTTGTTTATAAATTTCAACCACTCTACTTCAAAGATTTTGAAATTGATAAAGAAATAGTTGATATATTGTCTACTCTTATTGCTATGAATAACTTGAATATTCTTTTCATAGGTGATATTGGTTCAGGAAAAACTTCGCTTCTTAATGCTCTTGTTCGTGAGTATTATTCTAATTATTCTGCTAAAGAATATGAGGATAACATTTTACATATCAATAGTCTTAAAGAACAGGGAATTAATTATTATCGCAATGACGTCAAAACTTTTTGCCAAACGTGTTCATCAATTAAGAACAAAAAAAAAGTTCTCATATTAGATGATATAGATTTAATAAATGAACAAAGTCAGCAAGTCTTTAGAAATTGTATTGATAAATATAGTCATAATGTTCATTTTATAGCGTCTTGCTCCAATATTCAAAAAGTCATAGAAAGTCTTCAGTCTAGATTTACTATAATTAAAATAAAACCGCTTCAGAGAGAGAATCTACGAAAAATAATGCAAAAAATTAAGGATAGCGAAAAAATTGTCATTGATTCAAATGCTGAAGATTTTATTCTTAATGTTTGCAATAACACTGCAAAAATACTTATAAACTATATGGAAAAATTCAAACTATTGAATAAACCAATAACGCTGGAGTTGGCAAATAACATGTGTACAAATATCAGTTTTGTTATTTACGAACAATATAATGATTTTCTAAAACAAAAAAATTTGCGCGGGGCCATAAAGTTATTAAATGAGTTATATGATAGAGGATACTCTGTAATGGATATTCTGGATAATTATTTTTTATTTATAAAAATAACGCCTCATCTTAGCGAAGAAGAGAAATATAAAATAATACCGGTAATTTGTAAATACATTACTATATTTCATAACATTCATGAAGACGAAATAGAACTTTCATTGTTTACAAACAATTTAATCCAAATACTTTGATATGTGCGTTTAGTTTTAATATATTTATTAATAGGTTTATTAAGTAATGGCTGAGCTAGGCTCTGATAAAATTGTTTTACTATGTTGCGTAGGCCGTTCAGGTTCAACAACATTACAAAGAATTATCAATACTATTCCAAATAGTAATATTTGCGGAGAGAACTATGGTGCCGTATTTGATTTATTACGATTTTATAAAAATATCAAACGAACTACAAATGACCAAGTTGTAGGTGGTAAAAAACCCGTTAAATACGATTTTTTAATAGAAAAAAAAGTAAAACCCGCTTGGTATAATTCGTATAACTATGATGAAGTTGTAAGCATGATAAGATTTTTAATTATGCGATTGTTTAAAGATAAAAAAGAAACAACATTGTGGGGGTTTAAAGAAATAAGATGTGACAATGGTAACATAGAATTATTAGAAGAGTTTAAAGAATTATTCCCACAAACAAAGGTTGTTTTTTTAGTTCGAGAAAATATTGCGCAACAAGCAAAAAGTGGCTGGTTTAAAGATGATAAAAATGCTATTGCACTTATAAAAAAACACGGCAGAACTCTAGAAAGTTTTTATAAAACGCATAAAGAATACACACATTTCCTTACATTTGAAATGATGTTTATCAAATCAAACCTTAAAGCATTGTTTGATTTCATTGAATGTTCTGAATACTTTGATGAAAATAAAGTTCTCGAAGTATTAACTAATAAAATAGAAAGTTATTAAGATATTGATAGAAGGCGCAGAATTTATATGTTTGCATAAGTTATAGCAATGAACTTATGCAAATACAAAGATTTATTTGGAATTCCTAAAAAAGGTATACATTCATATAGAGTTTTCAATATAGCTATTGTAGACGTTATAGAGACTATTATTGGCGCAGCCATCTTTTCATACATTTTCAAAACTCCCCTTTTATATACAACGATAGCTTTTTTCATTTTAGGCATAATCTTACATAGACTATTTTGCGTTAGAACGACAATTGATAAGTTATTATTTCCGCAACAATAAAATGATTTAGCTGATTCGTTTATAAAAAATTATAAACGAATATATTATGTCTACGCAAATATTTAAAAAAATGGTTCCTTCAGAATTACTCTATTCATTATTAGATGAAATTTGTGTAAAAAATGATAAATATTATATTTTTAATAATAACTCGTTCAAAAAAGCAATTTTCAATAATAAAATAACAGATTTTATTGAAAAGTGTAAACCTTTTTATCATATTTCAAAACAAAAATATCTAGAACGCAAATTGACTTATAATAGTTTTACTACTATATTAAGACAAATATGCAACTTTAATAAAATTATTCATATATCTCAAATCAAATACGATAAGTCGACCTACGATATATTTTACTATATTTATTTTTAATAACACCAATTAATTAAATAATTTGATGTTATTTTCTATTTTTCTTATTTTCTCGTTTTTTTTGGTATTTTCATGCGTTTTTGTATAAAAATATTATCTCTGCGTAAGGTCTAAATTTAAGATAATGTTTTTACTTTATTGGAATGAAAAGAATATGACATTATTTCATTATCGTATATAAAATATTTATCGTCAAGATCAAACATCTCAAAAACTCCTTTTAAAAAATTTTTTCTTTCTTCAAATTGTTTTTTCTTTTTACTGAAGTCCTCAAAATGACGAATAACGTAATGATTTAATGTAATATTAACTTCTTTAAAATTTTTTTCAGAATATTCAATTTTATTGCAATTATCATACCATGAATTTTTATTATCTCCATAATTATTTATCATCACGCCTTTTGTGTGTGTTTTATGTAAACCAATGCCCTTATAATTTAACATAGATGTTCTAAATATTGATTTACCAAAATCATTGCTATTTTTAACATTCCAACCAAGTTCATTTATTAAATCGTAGTTTAATCTTTTAAAATTTCCCATAGAGATGGAAAATTCAGTGCAAGCGCAATCTTTAACATTTTTTGAAGTCATAATATTCCAAAGAACGTAAATACATCCAACGTTTTCAGAAATTGTTTCTAAATAAGTTTTACATGTAAACCCATTTTTTCCATAAATAAATTCGTCTATGTCTACAACTATTGCCCATTCAGTTTCTTGAATGATTATTTCATATAAATTGTCATTTAAAAATGATGGAATTCCATTTACTTTAGAATATGCTTGAGAAATATTCATAGATCGTTCATCTTTTATCAAAGTAACAAAGGTTTTAAAAATGGATTTTTCTATTATTTCTTCTATGTTATCAAAACTATTATTATTAATAATATAAAAATGATCAACCCCTTGGTTGATGTAATGTTTTATAAAAGGTATAATATACAGGGCTTCATTTTTAATGCATATACAGACTGATAATTTATGTTTGTAATTCATAAAAAAGTTATATAGTAATAATTTATTTAATTTTTAAATTGGTTAACTTAGAATGTTAAATTTATAGTATAAATGCATGTGGAATAAATAAACCCTAGAAATAAAGAATGTCAAAACCTTTTTATATGATGTTATTTATAATGGTATGGATTATTATAAATAAAATAAAAATAAATACAATAAATGTATTTTTTTGTCTCCTATTTTAATAAGTAAGTATTGTTTCTTTTTTTACTAACGCTTTCTAGTTCTCATTATTTTTTTATATTTTCTCGTTTTTTTTTGGTGTTTTTTAACGTGTTTTTTTGTTTTTTTTTGTGTTTTTGGTTTTTGTGGTTTTTTAAGGGTTCTCTTTTTTTTGGTTCCACCCCACTTTACTCCAGTTTCCAAAATATCTAGTGCATATGCTCTTCTATCTCTATCTGCATCTTTGCCTTTGAAGAAATCTTCTCTTTCATAACTAGAGTCAGTTGTTACATTTGAGCAAGTTAAGTCAAATATAAGGATACGTTCGCTTCCCCTAGATGCGCAAAAGTTAATTATTTCTTCTAAACTTGTTGTTGCTTCGCCAAGTCTTGCGCCAGTCATTCTTCCATTTGCTCTCTCTATTTCATTAATAAGATCTGGCTGACCTGGAAGATTTAATGCTTTAATTTGCCAGTCACCAAACGGGTTTAGTGCGTCTTTATTGTCTCTAACATATTGTTTATTAATCATTTCACTTCCCGTTCCATCAATAATTATATATCCCCTATCGACACTATGCAAATAAGCCTGTTCTCTCTCTAGTGCTTCTTCTTCTTCTTCAGTTAGATCTTCACCTCGTTCTTTTTTTTTTAATTTTTCTTTTATGCTTGTGTAAAGTCCGGCAATTTAAGTATCAGAGTACTTCAGTAATTCTGGTCTTATATCCTCACAAATTTGACGTAGATCCTTTGCATCTAAAACAGGCATTCCGTTAATTTTATCCGTTATTAATTCATTAATATGTACTACATCAGCTTCATTAACGTGATTGCATATAGTAGGCATAACAGCATTCATTTTTACTAAAGTTATATCTCTAGGTACCTGAAACATTTTAGGTCGCATTGAAACCGGCCACATTCCAACTACAATAAGACCATGCGTCGTTAATGATAAAACAATTGTTTTTGGAAATCTTTCTGGAATGCGAACCGACGCCAAATCTACAACCATTTCATGTTGTTCAGAGGCTGTCACTTTTTCTGAGTCAGTGTCGGATTCATCCGCCATTAATATTATTGGATAAAATAAAAATATTATATTTTAACACTAGTTATCGGGATACGGAAGTTTCAATAAATTATCCCCTAAAAAGTTAGGTTTAAGTCCCCAATTAGGTTCGCCTAATGGAGTTTTCCAAAATGACACCCAATCAGGTTTTGGTTTCATTTCTACAATCATTCCCTCCTTTCCATTAGGAACATTTGCTAAAAGTAAATATTTGCCAATTATTGTGTTTGATTCAAGAACTTGTTTTGGTGACATACGCACAAACCATTCGTAATGTCTTCTATTCATTAGGTCTTTTGCAGGAATCCAAATACCATATGTTTTTTCGTATAATTTTATGTAATTTGAGGATAACAAGTTTTCAACTTTAATGGGTTCTTCATCAATTGTTTTTACGCCCACTTCTAAACCATCAATCAACATTACTTGTCCAGTGCGGACCCTTGATTCGCACCACCTATCAAATTCGCCCAAGAAAACAGACGCAGCAGTATAGTCACGTGATATTGTTCTCTCCATAAAATTAATGAGCTCTTTAACAACCGGGGTTTCTTTTTGCGCACCCATAAAATGGGTATCTGGGTAAAATTGTAATGTTGTTGATGTTATATTTCTATCATTATTTTCGCAAATAAATAATTGTCCATTTTGTGTTCCTTTCTCGTATAAACTTATCAAATCCCTCATACATAAAAATGAAACAGGGACAATTACACCTCCATACATGTAAAGTATTTTTGCTAGCGCCAAACGTCTCATATTGTCTTTTATTGGGTTTGACGTATAGCCCATATTAATATTCCAGCCTGGGATAAGTTTATCAAATGATTTATCATCTATCAAACAAATATGAAAAGACTGGTCGCATTTTTGAATAATACTCTTAAATGTTAAATATAAGTAGGGTTGGTTCAATTCAAAAGAGCTCCTCGATCCGAAACTTAGCCAGTTTCTTGCGTTATATTCATATGGAACATGCACCCATAAAATAGGTTTTTTGATGCCACCTAAAGTTTTATCATTTAATAGATACTTTTGAATAGCTTTATAGTCATCGTCCTCTTCTTCTCGTATTCGCTTATCCTCAAATCTTCTATAAAAAAATCCTAATACTATTAAAATTACGAAAAGGATAATATAATTCTTTACTGAAAACATAATATATTATATTGTTATATTTTTTTTGCCACTCAACCATTTTAGCGGGGAACCCAGGTTCCCCCGCTCGCCCCCTCCTGCCCTTCGGGAAAAAAAGATCCTTACCATTTTCAATAACAACTTTTTATTTATATCTTTTTAATCCAGGTTCCAGGTGGATAACGCTAAACCATTTCTTAAATAGTAGCGGGGAACCCAGGTTTAACGAAGTTTCACGAAGTAAGGCCACCCGCTCTACTCTTCGTGTGACCCCCTCCTGCCCTTCGGGAAGGAAAAGACCTTATCATTTTCAATAACAACTTTTATTTATTGAAAATTAACATTTTTAATCTAGGCTCCCGGCGGATAACGCTATATAAAATTGATTTGCAAATATTTTTTTGAAAAATATGGAAAATGCCAAATCCAAAAATCAAAACAATACGAAGAAAAAAGTGCAGAGGCGGATTACCCAATTGTAAAAATTATGTCGGCGACTACAAAGACGTTGAGGATGTAGGATGTTGCGAAAGTTGCGACAAGTATGTTGACGATAATCCATATGATCCGTATTGGGAACAAATGAATCAGGCTTTTGGGGATTCAATTGAGTACGAAGAACTTGAAAATAATAATTTATTAGAAGATAATAATGCGTATGAAAAAGCATATGAAAAATTTCAAGAAACATATGAGTCCTGGCCTATAATGAGGAGGCGCATGGCTCTAGAAGAAAAACTAAGAAATCGAGGTTATTAGTTGTTGGTTAGTTTCATAATATTTCCCCAAAAGTTTTGATTTTTCTTTTTAGCTGCCTCTACACCTTTCGCTAATTCATACGCCCGTTTCGATGCTTCGCTATCGTCAATTCTGGACTTATTTTTGAAATATTCTAGTGCTTGAGCTTCTGATAAGGGTTTTGTATCTTGTGTGCCTCTATAACTCATATACTCGTTTACATTATTGAATTTGCGTGTATTATGATAGTCTTCATCAGTTACGGGTATGACTGATTCTGTATGCGCCCGTTTCAAGTCTTGATATGATAAGTTACTAAACAAGTCGGAGCTATATTCTTCGGGGGCACTTCCACTCAAATTTGACGCGCCCAAATTATTTGCCTGTGTTTCATGGATGTCTTTATGAACTACTAGTGCTCTGACTTGCTTCTTCTTTTTATCAAATTCTGTCGCCATTTCTGATAAAGAAATTATTTTCTCTTTTTCGACGTCGGCGTCAGATTGTAGCCAGTCGCCATAACCAAACTCTTCGCTTTCTGCAGCTAATTTATTTTTCTCAAACTGCTCGTTAAACCAAGCATTGAACTTATTCGAATCCTTCAACTTTTTATTCTTTTCAAAAAATGCGCCTAGAACTCGATTCTTATCTTCATTGGATAGTGCACTATAGGTTTCCTCTTCTTTTTTATTACTAGATTTATTCCTAAACTCATGAATGTTAAATAGAACCTTATATGCTTTCGAATAAAAGATGAAATATTTTGCCGGAAGTTGCGATTTATCGGGATGGGTTTGCAAAACAATGCGTTTCGCACCTTTAAGGTCATTTTCGTCAAAGTCAATTTCTAATTTAAAAAGGCGTAGAATGTCTTCTAAGTCATAGTTGTCTATATCTAAATCTAAATCAGAACTGGTTTTCGGCTTTGCCATTTAATCATAACTAGGAAATTATTTAAGTATAAGTAATTTAAATAATATCTAATCTAATATTTTGTTGTGCATTTTTTTTGCTTTACTTTGCGCGTAAGTCTATTTTTTCTTGAGCGCTTGCTATTTTTTCGTTTCTTGGTAGAAATTCGTTTTTTTCTACGTCTAGCACCGCCTGCGCTAGGCATTGATTCTGGTGTTGCTACAGGAATAAAATTAAATAATGGTGGTCCGCCGCGCCTTATTGAACATTCTAGAAAACCATGCGTTTTTCTATTTGTTTCCATTTTGTATGTAGCTAAAACTTGTCCCTCGTCATCCGTAAAAAATTCCGTTCTAAGACCATTATGTTGCAATATAGGGTCAAGCTTGGTTCCACCAGTTCCAGTAATATATTGCGTTATTACCATATCTCCTGAACCTTGTCCTGGTCCTGGTTTAATATATAATGTTCCCATTTGGTAACTATGTAAATCTGCGCACAAGTAAAAATATTTCAAATACTTTTGAGCATTTCTAAGTGGTAAATTTATTTTATTATAAAGAACTCCATATATACCGGGCATACCATCAATTATGTCTTTGCCCCCATCCTTTTCTTCTTTTCGCTTTACGGAAAATAGCGGATGATGGCCAACTATAATCAAATTTTCTATTCTTTCATTAGGAATTATCATATCAGTAATAATTCTAGTAATTTCAGCTTCTTGTATATTTTTAACGCCTTGTAAACTTATACCTGGCATTCCCAAAAACTTTCCATAACATTCAGTAACCTGATTCTTATCTTTTTTACCTATTTCATACATTGTCGTGTCCAACATAATAATAAAAGTATTAGTTCCTTCGTCATACTTTGTTAAAACTAAGTTATTTCCAGGAATCATAATGTTTGGTTTTGTTCTTATGTAATCGATCTCTAAATCTAATATGGTGCATGGTTTAGCCTGTGCATCCAAAAGAGTAGGATCGGATATACTTATAATGGTTTCGTCAAAGGGTTCATTTGGAAGAGTTGGTTCTCTATTATAAACGAGTAGTTTATCAGAGTTATCCAAGTCGTGATTTCCCCATAATAAATACGTTGGCATTTCAGGTAGGCATCTGAAGCCAGATTCTAAAAGAGTTTTGTTAATCACTTTGCGTTTAACATCGTCTTTAATTTTTTTATTCTTTATTGGGTAGTAGTTATCCCCTGCAACTATTAAATATTGAACTCCGTGACTTGGCGCGTAATCGCGTAATGCTCTCGTAACCATGGACACAGAGTTACCATTATCTCCACATAGTCGTGAATTCCAACATCCAAAAAGAACAAATTTAGACTCTTCCATTTTGCTTATAATATATCAACATTAAAAAAATTGAAACTTAAATACTACGTTATTTAAAATCAAAAATAACGCAACATGTCTGGTAAGATTGTGCATAACATTAACCTTAAAGTAAAGGAATATGACATTAAAACTCTTGAGGACAACATTTCGCATCTATCAAAGGTTACACTTATGATGTACCAAACACTTACTCCCGAGTTTTGCGCTAAATATGTTTTGAAAAAATCGTCTTGCGAATGCGTAAGCGACGACTACGATGACGACATATGCATTGACGATGTTCTTGAATGTCAGCCTCACATAGCAAAAGCAGACCTTCTTGCTGCCATCGCCAAGTATAAGAATATTCAGTAATTCTTTTAACGTTTAATGAAGTAAGATCCCCCGCTATTTTTTTACAGAAAATTTTGTTCTAAAATATTTGTTGAAGTGTTTAATTAGTTGTTCTCTATCTAAAGAAGTCATTCTTTCACTTTGTAGTAAAAACATAAGAAATGCATTTCCATAATCATCATCCAGTAAATATTTTTCTATATGTATAATAATTTTAAGCATATCTTCTGTGGATTTTTTTTCAATATAATCCATAAATTATATTGAAAGTCATCGCTTTAAGTATGATTTGTCTTTTTATTGCTTTATAGTCTTAGGATTAGGGTTCATGGCTCGAACGTGGTTTAAATGTGCCCCGCATCGCTTGAAAAATGCGTCTAGTGCGCCAGGCTCGGCTCCAGTAACGCTATCGTCTGGAATAAATGTGGTATTACCCTTCTTATAGCAAAGCATTACAGGAATTCCATTCACCATTTTTTTACTCTTAAAATATGCATATAAATCAAAACTCTCATCCACGTCGATATCAGCACAAACGACATCATTTGGCGATGTACCAAAAAACCCATGAACAATGGGAGCGATTTGCTTACAAGGACCGCACCAAGTTGCTCCCAACTTCACAATTACAAGACCAGGATTGACCTCTAGTAACTTCAAAAATTCCTGCCTACTTTCAAAAACACTAATAACCTTCTTTTGAGCCATTATTATAATAAGTAGAAACATTTATATTCGTTTGTTTAAACATATTTGTTTTGGCTAAATTTCATCCTTATTAATAAGAACATTAGTTGAAATATTTTTAATTATTTTATTTAATTCTTCGGGTTCCCCGCCATTGGCTTCCGATACAATTTTTAAATACTTGTCGCTTTTTTTATTCGATGATATGTTATACCCCTCATTTTCTTTTGTCCAAGCGCCAACCTGCTTCGCATTGCGTATAGAAATATGTTTAATGGCTCTTGTAATCTTCTTTTTGTCAGTATCTTCTTTTTCCCAAGAATCGTTATCTTTTACATAGAGTGTTTCTCTCTTGGCGTCGCTACAATGAATGGGTCGTTTATAAACGTCAAGTTGTTTCAGACCATTAATGAAAATTCTCGAAATCCCATTCACATATCCTAGTTCCGCAGTTTTCTCCAAGTCCTGCAATTGTAGTTGGAGAGAACTAACAAAATCCATTATATTCAAGGCATCCTTGCATTTTTCATTGAGAAAGAAATTCATATTGAACTTGTTGTTTGTGTTATTCGTATTATTTATATTTGTAACTTTGGTCTCCTTTGCTAGATCAAGAAGTTGTTTTTGCAGTTCTGCGTTTTGTTTATTTTGCTCCATCATCATTTGCTTGAACTCTTGGTTTTGAGTAACTAGCTCAATATTTTGGTTTATAAGTTTACAAATTACTTCATTATCATTTGTTTTTGTTTCAATGTTTTCTAATTTTTGAACGCATTTTTTATTATGACACCATAATCCCTTTCGAGACGCATATACTTTAGCACAATTTTTGCACGCAAAAGTGTCAGTGTTTGCGATTTTTGCGTTTTCCATGTTTCCATTTGTTACTAAAGTGTTACTTGTCGCAAGTTTTTCATGTTTGCGTGTCAATAAATGTTTTCCAAAATCAAACTTGTTACTGCATCTATAGTCACAACTAGTGCATTCGAATTTTCTTGCGATTTTTTGCGACAAATTTGTTTCCATTTGTTACTTTATTTATACACATAAAAAATCGTCTAAATTCTTTTCAAAAGAAATTCAAAATTTCAAAAAAATAAGTCAACCCATAACTTAAAATTATTATTTTGGTATTTACATCATTATGCTCTCAGTCAACTTTTTCAAAAAAAGTGAAAATAAAAAAGTCAAAAGTATTTTGGGTTTTGAAAAATGGACAAAAATAAATGTCCAAAAACGGCCAACCCAAAAAACTTTTGGAAATCCGAATTTTCTTCTTTAAGTTATTTTGGCCGAATAGTATTTTTCGGCCCGGCCAAAATATATTATTTTTCACAAATCAGCTTAAAGAGCGCCTTCTTGAATTGGATTTTCTTTTACAAAAGCTTCAAGTTCATCTATATCAATATCTGGTAACTGAACATGAGATTCCCAGAAATATTTGCAATACGCCCAAAGGAAATCGCAGTCACTAGTATACCAGTCTCCGTGCTCCTTTATGAGTTTTTCGCATAATGACCTTGGAAGTAATTCCAGGTTTGCTTTGGGCAAGACGTAGCATAGTTGTACGAGAGGGGCGACTGGGTTTGCTGGCTTCTTTTTAATAAACTCTGTATCAAAGTAAGGAACGTATTTTATTAAGTCGACAAGTAGAGGTGGGTAGCTATAGTTATACGACCATCTCCAGTCATAGCAGCCACTCGTATAGTATTTCATGGTCCACTCTAGACCAGATAAATAATTCAAACATATTTGTTTCTTTCGCTCTTCGTCGTTTGCTACATCCATATTAAAAAGCGCTTTATAGTATCTATCATGCCATCCATCTTTGAATGGATTTATATACTTTTCTAATTCTCGCTCGTAAGTGGGTATTGCGTCAAACTTTGCATATAGTTGTTCCGCAGTATCACTTGGATAATGATTTTTCTCACGGCGGTCACGCCCCTTCATTTCTGTTTTGATATGATGCTCTTCCAAGTCAGCCAAAAATTTTACTATTTGTCTCATATTTTTCCAATTAATTGTGTTGCCGTCGCATAAAACTTCGTCAGAATCGCCAATAGTTGCTTTATATGCATTTAGCATCTTATCAACGCCACCCGTTCGTATGTTTATAGATGGAAAGTGCGGCATAAAGTCGTTCCCCAAGAAAAAACAAAGTAGAATGTAATCATACGTTCGCTGCTTTCCTTTTCCATTACCATTGTTCATTGTTTCACTAACTATTTTTGAAAACTCGGGAATATCCAATAAATATGTTTCATTGGGTAAAAGGGAACTATCTATTGCTTTGATAAAATGCGGTGTCTCCCTGAATAGATAGATTTGATTATTTACTGGCAAATGATTCATTGCTAACATAATAAGGTCTGCATCGAGTCCGTAAACAATGTTTGTTGAGTCGCTTGTAACAAACTTAGACGTGCGAATGAATTCGAATATCTTGTGTTCGCCTTCCCCAGGAGTATCGCTAGTTGAAACAAAAATTTCATTTACATTAAATTTATCCTTGTTCATCCCAAAATGAGTTGTTATCATTCGATTTAAAGTGCTCATAAACTTTGTTCCAGGAGTAATAGATGTTGTATTGAACGGGTCGGCCGTTTTAGTTTTATCTATTTGTCTCATTATAGAACCTTGGTACCATGACTTGTATCGTCTGTCACGCTGTTGATCTAACTTTGCAACCGGAGCGACACCATCGAAAGCAATATACACAATGTTTCTTGGTTTTATTAGAGCAATATATTCTTCAATCTTTTGAATAACTTTATGAATGATGGAAATTGCTATGGAATCAGTTATTTGATCGATGTCAATGTTATGTACGCAGTCGTAAATGATTGAATTGCTATCCAAATAAAAATTATCAATGCTCATATCATTTTGCAAAAGACGACGAATAATTTCTGGATGATTCTTTACAATGTAGCTAAAATATGCGGGGATTCCCATTGTTCGCTTTATTGAATATGCCTTTAAATGTTTAATACATTTGCCTATATATTAAACCATAATATCATGTTTTACCAAAAATATAAAGGAGCAAATATGCGAAAAACAAATATATATAGATATTAATGACCGAAAAAAAACATAAATTAGTGGAGCATCCAATAGAAGTGGTTCTATTGGCAAATAAAAAGATGTCATTTTTCCAAGATGTTATCCAAAGGACAATACTTCATATTCAAAAGAACAAAATGTATGATATTTTAGGAATAAGCGATGTTAATACATGCATAAATGTTTTGAATGATTTGAATGATAAAATTAAAACTTTTGTTCAAACAATGAACACAATAAGTACAGATTCGTTAATAAATAATTTACAAATAATAAATAACGACTTGTCGACTATTTTAAAAAATTATGGGACTGAGTTATTAGAAGATTTATTATCAATTTGTTTTGGTTCAAATAACTCTTATTGCGCTCAGAATAATGATGTTGACATCAATAAGTTTGAAATATTAAAAAAATATTTTCATCCAACAGGGTATAAAGTTGCAACTTTGAAAAAGTCTGAAACTTCGGAGCAAAATGAAGAAACTAGTATAACAGATAAGTCCAAAAACTTGGACTGCTATGATATATCATTGTCTGCAAAACAATTTCATTCAAAAGTTTATGGCGTCAAGATATTTTTTTACAATTCAAAGTTTAAAAAAAACTTGATGATTTATGGCATTCTTGATGATGTTATAGTAGATTTTTTGCATAGCGAGTATATATCAAATAAAATTAAACTTATCAATGAAAATAAACCAAAAGAGCCAGAGTTTCATAAAGAATCATTTGCTTGTTTTGTTTCAGCGTTGTCATTGAAAGATTACTTAATTCACTCTCATAATGAAATATATAATAAGTTTGCAGGGCTATTAAGTAATTTGAATGTTTTGAAACATCGCTCTCTTTCAACTATTATTCGCGAGTTTATTCAATGCGATCTTTATTCAAAAAGGTTAACACTTATCCAATTGCTTGTTAAGTCGTCACAAAATTATGATAATCAGTATCTTGCGTATATATTATACGACCTTTTATCTAACGATTCAAATGGTAGCGTTGATACTCAGGAACAGACGATTCTTTTTGATAGCTTTCCTTGGTCCATTAAGAAATTTTTTAGAGATGCAATGAAAAGAACAATTCAATATACTAATGAACTTGTGAGTTTTGACATGAATAAAATACCATTAGAACAACAAATTTGTTTGCTAAAAGCAAATGACAATGTAAAAGAAAAGGCTATGGCAAAGTTGAAAGAAGTAAAGGCAAAGTCCGAAGACTCTGGGTCTAAAGCGCGGCAGTATTTGGATGGTTTATTGAAAATTCCATTTGGAATTTATAAGAGAGAGCCCGTTCTAGATAACATGGGCGAAATAAAAATGGCATTTAATGACTTAATAAAAAATGACGATGTTTTTGAAAAAATGCAGATAGGTGACAATATAAAGTCAAACTATACAAGCATTGAAATAATAAAGTATTTGACCAAATATAATTCTCTTTTGGAATTAAAAGAAAAGAATAAGACTTTTGACGACCTTAAAAAAGAATTAATAAATTGCGATAAAAATTCTCTTTTATCGAATGCAAATAAAATAAATGATTTAATAAAAACTGATAATCTGAACATAAAAAAAATTATTACTTCTGGCAAAAATAAAAATTCAATAAAGGCTGAAGTAGAAAACGCGGTTAATTTTATTAATGAAAATGCACCAAACTCTTTTGAAAAGCTGACGGGCATCAAAACAAAAATAGCTTCTTCGGAAGACGATAATATGAAAAAACTCAAAAAAAATATTTGTAACATTAAATCTTATATGAGTGATATAAAAGTCACGCTTGATGCGGCGGTTCATGGTCACGATAACGCTAAAAAACAAATAGAAAGAATAATTGGACAATGGATAAATGGTGAACAAGATGGGTATTGTTTTGGGTTCGAGGGACCGCCAGGATGCGGTAAAACGTCGTTAGCTAAGCGCGGACTAGCCAATTGCTTGAAAGATGAAACAGGCACAAGTAGACCATTTTCAATGATACAAATGGGCGGAGATAGCAATGGAAGTACGCTTCATGGTCATAATTATACATATGTGGGATCAACCTGGGGCTCTATTGTTCAAATATTGATTGATAAGAAGTGTATGAATCCGATAATATTCATTGATGAACTGGACAAAATAAGTAAAACTGAACATGGTAAAGAAATTGTGGGAATTTTAACTCATCTTTTGGACTCGACGCAAAATGATTGCTTTCAGGATAAATATTTTTCTGGAATTGATTTGGATTTATCCAAAGCTCTCTTTATTTTATCGTATAATGATGTAGATTCAATTGATAAAATATTGCTGGACCGCATACATAGAATTAAGTTTTCAAGCTTATCGTTGGAAGATAAGTTGATTATATCAAAAACACATATTTTACCGGAAATTTATAAAAAAATGGGATTGCAAGATGTAATAACAATTGAAGATGATATTTTGAAGTTAATTATAGAGGAGTATACTTCAGAGCCGGGCGTTCGTAAATTGAAAGAATTGCTTTTTGAACTTGTAAGTGATATAAATTTGAGCGTTTTAAAAGAATCGTCTTTTGAAGGGGACTTGCCTATTTGTATTACAAGCGACGCTGTAAAAAATAAATATTTTAAGGGCAAACATGAAATAAAACATAAAAAAATACATAGTGAAAATTCTGTTGGAATAATTAATGGTATGTGGGCAAACTCAATGGGACAAGGTGGAATAATCCAAATACAGGCAAAGTTTTATCCAGCGGATGAATTTTTGAATTTAAAGTTGACAGGAATGCAGGGAGACGTAATGAAAGAAAGTATGAATGTGGCGTTAACTTTGGCATGGGATTTAACCAGTAAAGAGAGAAGAGAGCTAGTTATGAAGGAACATTTATCTATTTTAAGCGGAATCCATATACACTGCCCGGAAGGAAGTGTGCCTAAGGATGGTCCCTCTGCAGGCGTAGCAATAACAAGCGCAATATATAGCTTGCTCAATAATAAAAAAATAAAGAACCACATAGCGTTAACTGGAGAGGTTGCGCTTGACGGAAAAGTTACAGAAATAGGCGGTTTAGATTTCAAAATTTTGGGCGGAATAAAAGCTGGAGTAAAAGAATTTATCTATCCTCTAGAAAATAAAAAAGATATAGACTCTTTTATTGTTAAGTATAAAGATAGTCCTATACTTTTGGATTTAAAATTTCATTATGTAATTTCAATAGAAGAAGTATTTGAAATGATTTTTGAATAAGAGTTTTTTCAATTCAATTCCGATATAAAATAATTTGTATAATAATAAAATAATTCTTATTATTATATATATGACAAAATCAAAAAATAAGAAAATGTATGGAGGCCAAGAAACACCTTTGAATGTTCAAGACAACTATAGTGTTGGCGGGAAGACTTTTATTCTTTCGCAGCCTTTGAATTTTATATTTTTTATATCTTTTTTCTCTCCAATTATACTGATTATTTTAATTGTTTCAATGTCCTTTTTATTTCAAAACTTCAAAGGGTTGATTTATTTATGTTTTATTTTAGGCGCAGCTATCATTAGAAGATATATTTTGGAGTATTCGGGTGCTCCTGAGTTAAAATCTGATGGAACAATATGTACATCAATACAATTTAGTAAATATGGAAATGCAACATTTGGTACTTTTGTTTTTGCATTTACTTTAATGTACTTGTGTATGCCTATGTTTCAAAATGGTTCGGTAAATTGGTTAATATTTTCGGGACTAGTATTCTATATATTTTTAGATATAGGAATCAAATCATATGAGGGGTGCTTATCATTGTCAAAGGATGCGTCTACAATTTTCCTTGACCTTTTAGCTGGAATGAGTATTGGTGTTATAATTTCTACTATTATGTATGCAACTGGAAATGGTAGATATATGTTTTTTAATGAAACATCTAGTAATAAAGAAATATGCAGTATGCCGAAAAAGCAGACTTTTAAATGTGCTGTCTATAAAAATGGCGAGTTAGTAAACTAAACCATTGCAATGTCAGAGCCGGTAGAACTTTTTTGTTCACTATTAATGTTTTGGTTTGGTGTAGGTTGCGGTTGCGGTTGCGGTTGTGGTTGCGGTGGCGGTTCTATAAATAAATAATAATTAGTTGCAAACCATTTTTTAAATTCTCTAAGAACTCGGTCACGTTGGAAGCTCTCGGTCAAAAGCTTCATATTTCCTCTAGTATTGTAGACGCTAACAAAGTTATTTAATACATTGTTTAAATTTTTTCTTTTATATATTTCCATGTTAAAAGTGTGAAATGTCGGTTTATATTTTCTGATATTTACTGCATTATGAAAAACATATAATAAATTTTTAAGGTGTGTTTTTGTTTTTAAAGAAGCTGGGTTAACTTTTTTTAAAAAGTTAGTAGCATGTTCGGCGCAATCTGGACAGGGCAATGAATTGCATATTCTATAAATATGATAAAAAAGTTGGTTTCCAACTCGCGAATAGCCAAAGTCAGTTATTTTTTCTGCGAGCGTATGAAATAACGTCCAAACCGGGGGGCCCCATTTATTAGGCGACATGTTATATTTGTTAAAGATAATAAATATAAAGACTTTTCGCAAAATACATAATAATGCCAAAGTATTCCGTTGAAGGTAATATTGATTTTTACGGAGAACTTTATAAATTATTGGATGACAATGCTTTGCAAGTGGATGACCAAAGTCAAGATCTATGTTTAATAACAAATTTACCATTAACAGAAAATTATGTAACTTTAGAGTGCAATCATAAATTCAACTATGTTCCGCTTTTTAAAGACTTGGTAAATCGTAAGACAAAACATAGTTCTCTAGACACGCAGGTGTTGAAGTTGAACGAGTTGCGCTGCCCTTATTGCAGACATAGAGAGAGTAAGTTACTTCCTTTTTATGAAAATATGGGGGTTGAAAAAGTGCATGGGGTGAACTTTATTGATGATAATATAGTTCTGACTAAAACAACCGACGATTATTTTACTGGAAATTGTGCGTATAAAGTTACTAGTTTTGACGGAACAGAAGTTTGTTGTCATGGGTCTTATATTAAAACCCACGCGGATGGAAAAAATTATTGTTATACTCATCTTAGGTTTTTACAACGAAAGGCTGTTAAGGATAAGTTATTAGAGAAGAAGGCTGCTGAGAAAGCGTTGAAACTTGAAGAGAAAAATTTAGCAAAACAGAAACTAATGGAGGAAAAGATGAAAGCAAAGGCTGAAAAGAAACCCAAGAATACTGGCGAAAATATGGTTTTATTTTCGCCGAATGGGTGTAAACAAGCACTAAAAACTGGCCCAAGAAAAGGAGAGATATGTGGATGTAAAGCAGCGGCAAATTCAGAATTTTGTGCTAGACATAATAAAAATCAAAGCACAATACAAAGCAAAAATCAAACTCAAAACGAAAACTACGTAATTGCGTAAACATATAGTAATATTAATTTAAAATCAATATTATTATATTATAGAGAATGGAGACAAAAGAAGAATTAGTTACGGGTGTTAAAGAATGGATTAAAATAGACAATGAAATTGCGAAACTTAAAGCCGAAGTCAAAGAGCGAAACGAAAAGAAGAAGAAGTTGACAGAAACTTTAATGGACGTAATGAAAAAGAACGAGATTGAGTGTTTTGATATCAATGGAGGCGCTCTTATTTATAAAAAAAATACTATTAAAAAGCCAATCACAGGAAAAACATTACTATCTGCTTTGCAAAAATATTATGCAAATGATCAAAAAATGGCCGAAGAACTTACTAAACATGTCATGGAAAATAGAGAAGAAAAAGTGAAGGAAATAATTAAGCGTAAAATAGATAAATAAATTTTAAAAATTTAGTGTAAATGTTACCCAGTAGTGTAAATAAGAGCTTAAGAACAACAAATAATAATATGCCAAATAATAAGGTACTCAATTTTTTTGATAAAAATGACTCTGAATGCGAGGATGAGGATCCCTCTTTTGATGAAAAAGAAAATCAAGAGTATTATGAGTATATGAACGAAAATTTAGACCCTGGTTATGTCGCTAAGAGTTATAAAAATAACACTTTTTTCAAATATAGTGCATTGGATTTTTTGGTGAAAGATGATAATATTCCAAATGTGGAAAATGTGAATATTTGTGCTTTCCACGTAAATCAAACAGGTAAGTTTCCATTTTTACAATTTTTATTGAATAAGTTTCCACCTGGTATATTTGATGATATGGTAACTTTTCCTTGCTTTAGTTATAATGGAAAAAATGATATCATTGATGAGTGCATTTCAAAATTGGATGAAGTGGTTGATCTGTTTGATGGAGATAAAAATGACGATAATTATAAATATGTAGGATATTTGGTTGAAGAAAATGAAATATATATATTTTTTGACTTGAGTTCTATTGATTTGCAGGCACAAGAGCTTTATAGAAGAGATAAAGGATGGTTTACTTTAGTTGACGAAATAGTCAACTATAAAAGTGTATGCAATTTTCAAATACATTCTCAAGTTACCAGTTTTTTCAAAAACAATAGTGAATTTTGCAGTCTGTATGACGAAAATGATAGTGCTCTTGAAGTTCCTATTGTATGTTATTCTGGAGCTCCAAAAAACAAGTTGAGATTTACAGCTATTTTTGGAATAGAACAGGCAAACAACGATAAGATTATGGGACCTTATTATTACTTTACTAATTATTCAAACGCTGCTAAAGGAGATGCAAGCGACGGGCTTGTTCGCTTTGCAGTTTTTTTGGGTTGTACGAAAGTTCCACTAAATTATCCAAATGACAAAAAAGACGATTCTGAATATAAGGTGCAAGTTTTAAAAGATAAAGAAGGTTCTGAAGTAGCTAGCGATTATTCTTACGAATGTAAAATAGAGCGCGTGAGCGATTATGATGGTAAATGGACGGAAGACTACAATAGTGTTTACATTGGAAAACTTACATTAGAAGATGGGAGCGCAATAAGCGACGCGCCATTTTGGGTAATAAAAGACTATGAACAACAAACGCCAATATCTTATCATCGTGTAAATAAAAGGCATGGACTGAGCGAAAATATCTTTATTTTATAAAGTATTTTGAATTAAATTGCATTATAACTGGAATTAAAACTAAAATTATATTTATTTCTTTAATAAATATAATAAGATGAGCGCAGCAAGAATTATTACAATTATAGGAATAGCAATCATATTTTTTTATGCTCTCATTCAAATATTGAATTTTTATGGCGTTGGTTCTAATACATATAGGTACTATTTAGTATTTTACGCAAGTATAGTGCTTTCTATTCTTATTTTACCAAACTCAGACCCTACACTCTAGAGGCGCCTCTGAAAAAAATATTATTTCAAATTTTTAAGATCCAAATCAGTTGTTTTATTATTTTTTAATTCTATTTTTTCTAATGCATATTGACCGCAAGGTCCACAATGGTCTTCATTTGACAAATCTATTTTTTGGTTCATTTGCGTATTACAATTCTCTATTCTCCATCTACCAACTGGTTTTGGTATTTCCTTTGGCATAAACTTTTTTATAATAGTTGTTATATATTTCATATAATATAACAACCGCGATATTTTTAAGTATTTTGTAAATGATAAAACAATAGGCAAATGCGGTTTATACATTTTGCGAACCAACGCTCTGATTTGCTTTAATAATAGTTTTTAATGTCTCTTCGTCCAATTTACTTTTTAATTGCTCTAATATTTCGTCGTCCGTTGGCAGACGTTTATTATGGGTTAAAAATAAGTTGCACCAATCTGTAACAATTTTTTTATTTTCTTCAAAAGTTTTGGCTTTGATTAGTGCGCTCTTTTTACTCTGTTGTTCGGCGTTTCCCATTTCTAAAAACATATTGGTTGCGGTATTCCATTGGTTAATGCTTTCTCTTGTTGCTATAAGTTTGTCGCAAATTTCTGGTTGGTATATCATTTTTCGTATATCTTGAGTTTCCAATACATTTTTAAAGGTCTTTTTAAATTCAACCACAACGTAATCGGGAATTGTAGGACACGTTTCCATAAGTCTATCAAATTCTTCCTTGTACATTTTTATCATTTGGGTTACTTGCGGCCTTTCATCGGGGTGTTTTGCGAGTTCTATTTTAATATTTCTATAAAATTTGTCCCATGCAATGTTACTTACTCTATGGGCTTCATTTAGTTGAGTTATTTTCAAAAATTGTTGTATTGTTGTAATAATTCCCGCAATTATATTTAATCCTCCAACACCCATTGCGTAATAACTTTGATAGTCTCTAGGAACATGGGACTGCGCAAAGTTTGCAGTTCCAGTAATTGTGGAGAGAACTATGACGGGTATAGTGTATAATGCATTCATAAATGAGAACCATTCGTGAGACCTGAAATGTAGCCACCTGTAGCACATGGCTTTATCTGCCCATTCTATAAATATTTGTTCGTGGTCAATTGTCCATTTAACTTCTGGACTATTTATTTGTGAGTAAGGATTTGTACTTGAACTAGAACTTAAACTGATAGATGTATTGGAAGTTTCATCTGTTATTATTATATTGTCGCCGGACTCCATCATTTTAAATTAACGCAATAATATTTTTTTATAAAATAATTAAATCCACTTATTTTATAAAAGGAAACATGGATTCTATAATTGGTAATCTAAAGGCAAACTTTCAAAAAATAATAGATAAAAATAAGGTTCTAATATCCACATTTGATAAGTTGGAAATTAAAATATCTAACATTACAAATTTTTACATTGAACTAATAGATAAAAATAAAGATAAAATGTACCTTTTTGGTCTTGACTCGTTAAAATTCCAAATTGCGCTTTTGGATAGAGAAAAAAAGGAAACAACGAGCTTCTTCAAAGCGGTTCATAATAGAATATATTGTGAATACTATAAACTTTCTAAAAAGATTTGCGAGTATATCTTAGAAACATTTCCAGGAACAAACTTGATAAATATAGCAAAAACAATTGATGGTGCAAGTTTGCCCATTTACGACGCAGTTGACCCGGAAAAAGAATATAGTTTTAGTTTTGTTTTGACAATACATGATAATATTATTGAGCTTTTAAAAAATTTGAATAGTTTTCTTTTGAACAAAGAACACGAGCTAAAGTCTCATTCAGAAAAAAAGACAATGGGTCTTAATATAGACAACTTTGTTGTTGCATTTTCCTATAATAACTCTATGATGAGAGAAAAAATTGGAATGTTTTTGCACTATATTAGTTTCTTTCATGAAATGCATTTGAAAAATTTATGTTTAATACAGAAAAAGTTAACACTTATGAATAGCGAGATTGATAATGATTTGAAATTTGACGATGATGACAACCCTCCGCCACCACCTCCTCCCCCAGCAGCAGCAGCAAATCTTTTGTTTTCTATCAAACCAATAACAAATCACGAGTCAAATGAAATTTCCACTCCCGAATCTTTGCTAGAGTTAGTATCCGATGTTGATGCAAAAGAGGAAGTTAGAATCGAGTTGAAAGAAAAAGAAGAAAATAATTCAGATATCAAAGGTTGAATAATTTTTTTATTTATATAAATTTTTTTATTTATATAAATAAATATAAATGGATGACTCGCTCAAATGTAGGACTTTTCATGTTATACGTGAAAGAAATAGCGCGTTAGTTTCAAAGTATTCAGTAAAAGACGGATCGCCTTATTCTCCCAATGATTTAAGAAGTGCATATAAAGTTACACCTGTTCAAAAAAAACATGGTAAAAAACAAGTTGTAATAACTATTATTATTGCGTATCATTATCCATACATACAAGAATGTCTTGATAATTTTTGCGAATTTTATAACTTACCTAAAACGACGCTGGAAGTTATAAATTTGAATACAAATAATCCTGATTATTACCCAGCGAATGGTTGGGATATTGAGGAATGCATTGATACGCAATGGGCTTATTCAATGAATCCAAATGCGCATATACGTGTTATTGAAATTATAGACAATTTTATTACAAATCTTTATGCTGGAGTTGAATACGCGTCAAATCCAGATAATTGGAAAGACAATGAATGGGGAGTTACTGATATTATAAATATGAGCTGGGGGGTTGATGATAATTTATTAAATCCGGCATACTTACAAACACGTGATCCTTATTTTAGCAATAATAATATATGTTATTTTTCGGCGTCAGGAGATAAAACGCAAGTATCCTACCCAGCGACTTCGCAAAATGTAATTGGGGTTGGTGGAACATCGCTCTACTATGACTCTGGTTCTGGAGATATGAGTCAAACGACGTGGTATTTTGATGATGAATTTGCAGGCGGGTGCGGACCATCTAGTTTAATAGTTAAACCGGTCTACCAAAAAGGCGTCAAACATATAAAAGAATATTCAAAAAGATGTTGTCCCGACGTGGCGTGTATAGCTGACCCGGATACTGGAGTTAATATAATACATACAACGAACGGGACTGATTTTCAAGTTTTAGAATATGGTGGGACAAGTTTATCTTGTCCAGTTACCGCTGGAATAATATCTAATTTAATACAATCTTTCATTAATCATGATAAGCCGAAATTTACTACTATTTTACCAAGTAACTATAAATATACTAATCCGGGAACACCCATTCTTTTACAAGATGTTCTGTATAACATAATATATAAAAATAAAGGTTCTTATGAAAAGTGTTTTTACGATGTTGTTCTTGGAAATGATGGGCCATACCAAACAACAACTAGGTTTGATATACCTACTGGTCTAGGTAGTATATATGGCGATGCGTTAATTAAAGCTTTGTTAGCTGCTATACCAATATCAAATATTTGCTTTCCTGGAAATACTCCAATAATGACCGACCAGGGAATAATAAACATTTGCGATTTGAACCCAAGTATAAACACAATAAAAAATAATAAAATAGTTGCAATAACGCAGACGACTGGAATAGACGATTATCTAGTTTCTTTTGCTAAAGATTGCTTTGGGTTAACCTATCCTAATAAAGAAACTATAATGACTGGCGATCATAAATTATTTTATAAGGGAAAAATGATTGAAGCAAAAAAATTTATTGGACGTTTTGAAAATGTTAAAAAAGTAAACTACGATGGTAATATTCTTTACAATATTTTAATGGAAAAACATGCAAAGGTAAATGTTAATAATTTAAAATGTGAAACGTTGCACCCATTAAATATTATTGCTAGGCTTTATAAGAGCACCATTACTGATGACTATAAAAATAAAATAATAAATATGATTAACTATTCTATAAAAAATAAGGATTTAAAGTCATATAAAAAAATCATTTCTACCATATAAACCAGAGATGGAATTTGCAGAGTCTTTAAGCTTGTTTACAAATATATAATAAAATTGAACTAAAGATAATGAAGTAATATAACTTAAAGATGGAGCGCCGTTTGAACAAGAAGATTGAAACTTATATTGGTGAATTTAAGGATAGTGTTCGCGAAAAGGCAACGCAACTTGGTCTTACAATTGGAGATGCCAATAATCAACTTTTGCAACATATATTTGACTACGAGCGATTGACATTTCAGAAGGATGATTTTCAAAAGAGGAAGCGAGTAAAGAACATGGTACCTTTCTTTGATAGATGTTGCGCGAAGAGGGCGAATAATGAGCAGTGTACAAGGCGTAAAAAGGAAGGTTGCGAGTTTTGTGGTACCCATTCTAAAGGAACGCCGCATGGAATTGTTGATTCGCAAGATGATGAAAAGCCTACAACCCAAAAGGTGGAGGTCTGGGCGCAGGACATTCAAGGAATCATTTACTATATTGATAAGTTTGGAAACGTATATCAGGCGGAAGATATCGTCGTTAATAAACAAAACCCGGCAATTATTGCAAAGTATGTAAAGAATGGCGACGTCTTTACAATTCCCGAGTTTGGTATATAAAAATAACATTTATTTATATGGATGCCTGGGGTGATTCCAACGACCACGTTTTATCTTTAATTGAGTTAATAGAAAGAAAACCCAAAAAAAAGAGTTTTTTTTACTATATGTGTTATTGTTTCATGAAATCAAAATACAGCGACTATAGTTAGCGGAGAACTCAGGTTTAACGAAGTTTAGACCCCGCTACTCAGAATCAGGCAAAGCCGGATTCCTTAACCCTAATGCTCTTCGGGAAATACCATTTTCAATAACAACTTTTATTTAAACCCTTTTTAATCCAGGCTAGCAGTGGATAACGCTAGTTTCGAAACCAGATTCATTAGTTTAAACTTCGATAGTTCCTTTTACAAAATTCAGCGCAAGTTATTTTTACGCATAATCAAAGACCCTGCAATCACTTCATAGACTAGTTTTTCGCAGAACTGGATAAATTGTTCGTTTTGTGTGTTTTGGGAACAGGTTAGTGCAAAATTGCAGAAATGCGAAATATTACTAATATATTGAGCTTTAGATGGCTGGCGCGTCTTACTTTGCATTCTCCAGTACTCATTAAATTGCGAGGTTGGCCAAGATGTATAAGTAAATAGTATATAAGTGCGTTCATCGTCTTTCAGCAATTCTTTTATGTTTTTATTCACATAGCCCCAGGTGTACCAGTCATTTTTCTTTTCCAAAACCTTCTCTATACAGCCATATCTGTATATCCTATCTAACTCTTGTTTTGTAAAACCACGGAAGAAAGTATCCATTTTATCGAGTGGATACCTATTTAATAGAAGCTGTAATCGAAAAGAATTAGTAATTACAAAATCCCGTATTTCGCGTTCCATTTCCTCTGGCAATTTTAGAAGATTTTCTCTCATTTTGGTTTGAGTATGATCAGTGTGAAAATTCTCGCAAGGGTCTGTATGAAAATGAGTTAATGTTGTCATTCTTTTATGAGTTGGGATTGGTAATTTTTTGAAAATTCATTTCAATTTTTTTTTCACCAAAATTTTTAATAAATGACTATTAAAAATTTCAAACAGGAGGGGGTTGGTCGACCTGGTTTCCCTAAAAAGTATTCAAAATTTGAAAATAGGAGGGGGTTGGGGAACCTGGGTTCCCCAAAAAGAAAGTAGTAGTAAAAGTGAAGAGTAAAAGAGTGTGGAGTGAAAAAAAATTGAAATGGAAAGAAGGTGAGAAAAGAAAAGTAAAAAGAAAGTAAAAGACGTAAGTCAAAGATGTTGTCGG
>Ga0114968_10000271_pt1 | contig 38313 bp, 24 predicted proteins | sample M_130807_EF_Meta_FD_87020 | JGI IMG/M metagenome (GOLD analysis project Ga0114968, IMG submission 87020) | Freshwater microbial communities from Lake Montjoie, Canada to study carbon cycling - M_130807_EF_MetaG | ecosystem: Environmental > Aquatic > Freshwater > Lake | place: Lake Montjoie... | reverse complement strand
TTTAGACTGGTATTTGTAACAATTATTTCGGCGATTTTACCCGTGTAATATGAACCTATATCGGCTGTTTGTGTATTTGTACCTATTCCATATTGAGTGATATTAAAATTATCGGCTATATTTGTTATTTGCGTTATTGGTGTAAGTCCGTTAATTCCTAATAAGTTTGAATCCTGTATATTAGAAGCATAGGCTAGAAAGGGTGTATCATATGCAGGGATTGTGGTTGTCGGATAAATATTGTTTCTGTCATTAATAATATTCAAGTTTGTATTGCGTATGATTGGGGCGCATACGTCATTGCTCTGCCAATCTGGGACACCAGGTCTACCCAAAGATAAAATTCTACCTGCACCCGTTGATGCACTATTTAATGTTGCGACTGAGAACGCTGTGATTTCTGGCGTTGTGATTGGTGGATTCAAAGAGCCCAGGAAATAGGTATTATTTAGGCTGAGGGCTGATAAGCCATTGAAAGTCGTGGTATCAATTCCTACTACACCATTTTTATTGGTCATATTATTTTGCTTACCAGATTTATCTAATATAGTCAGAAGATTGCTATTAGTTATTAATGTAGAACTTTGGTCAGCAGCATCTAACCACAGATTGAGTCCATGTAGCTTTGTTGGTCGCCATGATGTTGGCTCATTAGGGCTTGGTGGCTCATCGTAGAAGGGATGGCTATTAGGTAACTGGCTTTGGATTGACCATTTCCATGCTAAGTAACCCTCTACAACTTGCCGCTCTGCCGTTGACAACGCTTTATCATAGAACAGTATTTCATAGATTGTACCGCCGAAAAAATTCACGTCGCCTCCTGAACCTAATGAAGACAGTGATGCTATTGGCGCAGTTGTTATAGAATTATAGTTAAATACCTCAGACCCCATGTAATAACCTACGTTGGACGTGTTTACTATACGCGTATAACTGTAAAGACTGACTGGATTGGCTCCTGATGTTACAAACGTGCCATCATTTGATGCGCTTGCGAATTGTTGAAACTGAGCACTGAAATTCAATATAATCCCACTAACATTTCCTGAAGCATATAAATACGCTTGATTTGTTGTGCAGGGACTTGTTACAAAAAAACAGGTCGTTGTTGATTTAATTTGTGGAAAAGTATCAAAACTCATTTGCTGCGTGCCATCGAAAACGACACCACCACCTGGGGCAACTAGAGGTGAATTCGTTGGACTTAGTGCTTTGCACTGATTTTGCGACTTATCTAACCATTCTACTACAGGCGCACCTGCTGCTGCTGCTGCTGCGCTAATATCCATTCCATCTAACCAGAGCCCCAGGTTGTTGATATTTTTAGGGCTCCATGATGTGGGCATATTTGTTGCTGGAGGTATATTGTAATAGGAATGATTTGCAGGGAGCTGGCTTTGAATCGCCCATTTCCACGCCAAATAGCCTTCAATAGCTTCTCTTTCTTCTTTTGTATGATGTTTGTTATAAACTAAGACTTCGCTAATTGTGCCAAGCATAAAACTACTTACTATATCAGAGCCTATTCTATTAGAAGTATTTGGCTGAACACGGGCGCCAGCAGGTGTATCTGTACCAGATGGATTGCCGAATAAAAACGTGCTACGTTTACCACCACTTTCATACAGTGTATCATATAGAACGGGGTTGCCTAATGTGAATGAAGTGGATGTTATAATATCATTATCATACCAATATGTGTACATTTGCTCATAATTACTTCGCACTGATAACGTGCTATTTGTAGCGGCAGCCCCTGAGCCAAGTATACCGTAAGCACCAGAGGCTGTGAAATTAGCGACACAATATACGGAATAGGAAGAGTCGTTGTATGGTATAGTATTATTTGGTAAAGTAAAATAAGAGCTGCCGTCAAAAATTACGCCGCTTATATCATGGGTGGGTGTGCCTATTACATTGGTAGTGCTATTATTGAGTCCAGATTTGTCAATCCATTGCGTAACCGTTGTACCCGTCTTTATGACTGTGGTCTGGTCTTTTCCGTCTAGCCACAGCTGGCATCCTGGTACACTTAATGGATTGAAAGTGGTAGGCTGCTCTGGTGCTGGTGCATTATAGGCAAACGGGTGATTTTGTTGCAAACTTCCTTGTAGTCCCCATTTCCATGCCAAGTAGCCTTCTGTAACCTGGCGTTCACTAGGTGATAGGGTTCTGTTGTAAATAATAATTTCTGAAATCTTGGCATTTAAGAAAGCCCCTGTGGGTCCGTAAGAACCTATTATAGTTGGACCCGTTGCTGAATTAGAGTAATTTCCTAAATTTTCAGCTGTAAGCGCGCCATTAGTAAAAAAATTACAGGAACTGCTTGTAAAATCATACGCTAAGATTGTTGTTGCACCGACCACTGGTGTGCCGCCATTTTGTGCAAAAACTCCACTTGAATTTACTAGTGTAATGTTATTTCCGTACAACATATATTCACGTCCTCTAACGCCAACAGATGCATCCCACGACAATATGTCCTGTTCACCTTCCAATGTGTTAAAATTAATTACAACAAAGGCGGTTTCAGCGGCGCTTCCTGTTGTATAATCACTGGAAAAGTATTGTGCACCATTAAATTGCATTTTCTGATTCGCGTACTGCGGTGAATTATAGGCAACCGCATTATGCGTATTACCTGACTTATCCAACCAGGTATTAACAAGTGAGTCGTTACCTATTAATACACTTGATTCGTCTGCAGCATCTAACCAAAGCTGACAGCCGTTGAGCAGCGTAGGATTCCAGTATAGGGGTGTTGTTGACTGTGGTGCACTTTCTTTATAGGGATGACTAGATGGTAGGTTTGTTTGTAAGCCCCATTTATTTGCCAAATAGCCCTCAACTGCCTGGATATCTTCTTGTGATAAACTGGATTCAAAAATAAGGATTTCAGCAACATCACACGTCGAAGTAAATGAGGGCTGTGTATTAATGCTAATGTTTGTTAGCAAGATGTTCTTATTGGTATAGGTCGCGGATGTGCCTTCAAGAACTGTTGTACCATTCCAGTTGAATTTTACATTTAATCCATTAGAGTCATTCCATTTTGTTAAAGTCTGGATATCCCATGTAGGGTCTGTATTTGGTATGCCTGCTTGAGGTGAAATGTTAACTCCTTCTTCCTGTAAATTAAAAGTGGCTTTTGCTGAGCCCCAATATCCATAAGTGTTATTTCCTCCATCTGTAAAAATATATCCATCTTGTGAATTTTTGCGTGCCACTGTAAACAGGGTCCAATTGGGAAGACTTAGATTGGTTCCTGTAAAATTCTGGCTTGTATTTAGGGATAGTACATTTAGACCATTGAGTGCGCCCGTTGTTACTGTACCTGAGCCAGTGAGAGACACATTTGGATTATTATAGTTGCCCAGATTTGGTATAGACGTAACTGTGGGTCCTGTAAGCAGCGATATGTCACCCCAAAACAGTAGTCCAGGAATTGTATCCGGTTTAAAAGCTTCAGTTGGTCCGCCTGGACCCGTAGTTATTATTTCGCTCAATGCTGTCGGTGGTGCATATCTAACATCGCTTACAGCTTGAACTAGGATTCTATAACTTGTGTTTGTAGATAGGTTGAATAGTTCGCGTTGTCTTTCAGTGCCATTAGCGCTATGTCTGACTATTGGTGGACCCTCTAATGTAGGAATTGCGGATAATACAAACCATTTTGTCGGCGCTTCACCGGTGTTTGTTGAAAAGGACCAGTTTACCATAGCGCTAGTGCTGGTTGCTGTGCTAGCGTTAACGTTTTGAGCGCCTGCGGGCGCTAAGCCGACTTGGACAGTGCGATAAGTTGCTGATGGTCCAGTACCCTGACTGTTTGTTGCTGTAATTTGAAAGGTGTAATCTATTCCTGAGGTCAATGATGATACGGTAATACGATTTATTGATGCGCTAAAGGTCTGGTCATAGGATGCTTCAGGACATGTTACATTGTATGATATTATAGGACTGCCGCCTATGCTTAACGGCGGACGCCAATACAAAAAAACACTATCTGTCAGAGCCCGTGGTCTGATATAAATATTCGGGGCACCTGGAACTGACATGCTATTAATTTATATGCTGATTTTTGATTGCAATGACCGTAAAATTTGATTATGCGTTTATTCTTATAATTTTATAAATAATAAGAATAGACTAATGAATAAGTATCCGCCGTTGCCGCCTGAGCCAGTTGATGATATGATGACGTGGTCAGTGCCGTATCCACTGGCATTGTATGAGGGCGGTGTTTTGCGCGTGCCAATCAAAGAGCTTAATCAGGTGACTTTTGTACTGACGAAAAATATCTGCGGCTTGCATCTATCGAATAACCGGATTTACATTCAGACATCCGTGCCCTGTCAGGGCGTGTCATCTCATATTGCGTTTGTTTGTATGCCTATTCTAAGGGAGGCGATTGTGAAGTTTATATTACGCATTATGGAGTATAATAAGGAGCATAATGTTTGAATTATTCATTCCACACAATGATGAGTTTATGAATGTGTTTTGCGTAAATTTCTGGTAAGATAAAGTGCGTTAAATTTAGCTGCGAACGCGTTGATTGAACCGGAATTTCATCAGGGTCAATGCCTCTATATAGCCTTGTACTATGATTTTCTTTTATTGCCTGATTTTCAGCTCTTCTTTCGACACGCTTTTGAAGCTCTGGTATGCTAACCATAGGGTAAATTACTACTATTTTATATTTAGGTCTTTTGTTAATTTCACTTATAATCCATTCAAGTGGATTTTTACCGTTAAAATTTGTTCCAGTTGTCTCAAAAATAATATTTTTATTTGTGTCTAACGCTTTATAAATAGCCTTGTCAAAATTAGTATCGGCTTTCTTGCGTGCATTAAAGTATATTTCGCCTAAATTTTTATAAAATTGTTTTGAATTTTTTCTTGTAACTCTATCATCATTTCTAAATGTCTTTATTGCATAGGTTTTAGCTCTATAATTCGGCATAGCTTCAACTATTGTATCTATTTCAAAAACCACACATTCGCTAATGTTAACATCTAGAGCCTCAATTTCATCTTTAACAACCTTAGACCCTTTTCCCGAACCAGTTGGTCCATATTTAATAATAGCCCAAGGTTTATCATTAGATGGTAGTTGGTCTATTGTTTTACCGTCTGTTGTTAGACATTCAATAGTATTTTGTGATACACTTTCTTTTGAACTTGGCTGCTTGCATTTAGAAGACATTTCTAATTACACTGTATAAAATTTACACAGTCTGGATGTCAAACCAAACGTAACACCATCCGTTTCTTCCAGTTGCGCGCCGACATATCTGCGTGATATTGCAGGGTCACCATTTGTCCTAGTGACACTTGGTGCTGGGTTTTTTCGTCTTTGCTTAACACGGTGGTACCGGGACCAGTCTTGTACCGCAGTTTCACCGTAAGCTGCCAGTTAGGCACATATATGGATAACTTGGTATTAAGGTCTATTTGCGTTAGTGACAGAATCTGCCCTTTTACGTCTTTATTAGGGGACTGAAGGGCTGTAATAAAGGTCAGGTCCCTGTCGTGACGCTTAGCCTGCTTAGCTCTTGCATTTAGCTGTATAGGTAAGGTATGGCTGACGGTTGGGGGCTGTCTGTTATTTATGATTGCTTTGATGGCGCGCTGATTGACCAGGTCTGCGTAGCGCCTGATAGGACTGGTTGCGTGCGTATAGAAATCTGCCTGCAGACCGTAGTGACGCGGTTCCTTTTCTGACCAATGAACGTAGGATGCTGAACTGTACGCTAGGAACTGCAGTTCTGGATTGATTGCTGTCAAGGTTTGCAGCTTCTCTTGGTCTGGGGCTGAATGTGAACGCAAGAGACCCGCTTGGTTTTTATGGAGAAGGGTTGCTGCCTGGACGTTGTAGAACTTCATTGCAACCTCAATCCACTTGTGGCTGTCTGTCGTTGGCTCATTTAAGGCTTGTGCCATCAGTATTAGCTGGTCACATAGCTGCTTATTTTCATAAACCGACTCATATGTATATGTCTGAGTTGTCTGGACACACGACTCAAACCAGGTGACCTTGTTAGGGTCTGACAAGGGAAACTTCAAGCTCAAGCCTAGCTTCTGACCTGGTGATGGTAGGAGAGACAAGCGGTCCTCACTGAGCGCTGGCGGAAATACATGCTTAGGCTTATTTTGGTCTTGATAAAATGTTTGCGCAATCTGCTGTGCCCTTACGTCCAGTGGATGACCTTCAGGAATATGTTCAGCAACATCCGAAATAGTAATAGTAACATAGGTTATACCGTCTTCTGTTTCGATAGTCAGCACGTCGTCAACGTCCATGCAGCCAAGCGGGTCAATGTGGAAGGCTTTGACTACTGGTCTTACTGTCTGCAGCGGCTCTGGCGGTATTAGCCCTTTGTACGTCAAGCAAGCTAGTGGGGTGTAGGTCCAGCTCAGGGCTTCTAGTTCATTGTCCAAGAGCTTTATTAAAGAACCGCGTGGAAACGTGTCCGTCCATGAGTCAAAGTTAATAATAGCCTGGCGGTTTCTGGATGTATCACGCTCTGAACTGCCGACCACAAAGGGCGGATAGGACTCATTAAAGGGCGTAAACAGATAGATAGGGTGGCTCTTTGAGGTGAAACCGTACTTGGTTTTGGAGTTCAGCTCAAGGAGTCCTGCAATCGGTAGGGTCTGGTTACGCTTAACCAATGTGCAGCCAGTTTCTGTTAAGGCGACTTGGTCTCCAGGTAGCGCCTTGTTAGCAAGCTTTGCACCTGAAAAGGTGTGAACGCTGTTATTATCGGCATCTTTCACGGCAAAATCTTTATAGTTCTTAGTATAAAGATTTAGCATTTTGGTCTTGGTTTATTATTTCGCGTGACTATAGATTCAATTTTTATTTGCTGGAACTGCGTCTGGAACCGCTACGCTTGGACCCACTACGCTTGGACTCACTACGCTTGGACCCACTGCTTTTACTGGACCGTCTTGTGCTTGAGCGCTTGCTTAAAGGTGTCAAAGGGCTATCCAAACGCCAGCTTTGGCGCCCTGGCGCCATAAATAAAGTATAAGCAAAACCTCTATCCTCCTTCTTCTTCTCTTCTTTAGAGCCTACTCCAACACCAATAATGGCAGAGCTAATACTATGAACGTCAACATCGTCAAGTCTAACAAAGTACTCCTTGCCGTTAATTTCAACAACACACTTCACTTCATCTGGATGTTCTACTAAAAATTCACGTAACTCTTTCAAGAGTACTTTGCTAGGAAATACGGCTGAATTGTGGTCAACGGAATTAAGCCAAGCCTCAGGGTTAAAATCATTATTACCAACTACGAAATTTGGCGGGACGCTGCCATAATCATCGTATTCGGTAAATGGATAGACAATAGACCCTGATTTGGCATCCCAAAAATAGAGATTTTCATTTCTGTAGCCCTGACCAATGAAATGTAGCGGCTGTCCGTTACGTAGTCCATGTTTCTTAGCATAAATAGTCGCAATTTCCACCTTTAGCTTTTCACCGTCTTTTGCTTCAAATAAATCACCTAGAGTATGTTTTAGACATGCGTCTGTGCAGAAGCCTTTTGGCGTTGATTTACTTTTTCTTTTTTCTGGACACTGGGGGCACTTGCCATCGCTAGCTTCGTAGATTGTGACTAGAGCGGGATGCTTCGGGGTTCGCACAATTTCTAGGATGGCTGACCAATCAATATCTTTACCATATCCAAAACTCATTTACTTATAGCATATATTTTGTACACAAGCCATTTACAGTCTTTAGCTTCTTCACAATAATTTCATAGGTTCGGCTTAACGTTTTAACTGTTTTGTCGGGTTTATGAAAGCATTCTAAGAAGCCAAAGAAGGTGTAAGGCTTTTCTGTTAAATTAAATATTCTATCATACATATCATATTCTTCATCGCTTAGGACTGCATTTGGTCCTGTTTTTAGCATTTTGACGACTAAGCCATTCCACACAGGGCAAACAGTCGGGTCCGCTGGTAAACCATTTAGTAGGCTGTAATCCATAAGGTGAATTAGGACGGTCATTAACTCTTCAAGGCGCTCTTCAGGAAACCAATCTAAAAACCGCAGCTCTATGCCATGTGTGCCATGTTTATTGAAATTTATGTCAACGCCTATTTTCGGTAATGGATTGTAGTGACTAGTCTTGGTATATTGCGTGTACCACCAATAGGGTTTTGCTGATGCTTTACAGGCGTTAGTTTCTATGCTGAGGATTTTGCCTGTTTCCATCACGTCCGTATTGTAGGTTCCTATTCCTATATAACGGCTGACCGCGCAGCGCTGCGATGCTTTGCTGTAACAATCAGACACCGTGGAAAAAGGGTCAGGTGTGCCATATAGGGCGATTATTAAGGGTTCCAAGTACTGAATGTAGCGGATTGCCGCCTTGTGTTGACTTACAAAGTAGAGTGGATTTACGGATTTTTTGTTGCCATCCAGTTGCGTCGGCATGGTAATATTTATATGATAGGTTCCGTTGTTGAAAATCGCTATATTGTTTTTATTTGTTAGGAAGCAGACAAAGGGCTCATTTCTTGACGGATAACTTACTGGTCCTAAGTCTTGAAATAAATTAAGGTCTTTAAAGGCGCTATTTAGGGCTTCTAGGTATAGGGCTTTTTCTGTCATTAACTCTTTGACATTAGCTTTCACAGTTGTTTTATAGAAGTTCTGTGTCATGAATTCAATAGTATCACCGTCGTACATGTAATTAACTTTGTATTTAGTTAGGAACATATCTGGATTATGCATGGCTAACAGGTCGTGTATGGTCTTTCCTAGGAATTTTGGATTCGGCTTCGGCTCTTTCTCATAGGTTGTTACGTGATTACCTGAAATATCTGTTTTTTGCAGTGTGTGCGCGTTCATAAAGATTGGAATATCATATGTTTGTAGCTCTTCTGGTTCTGAATCAGTAAGGGCGGCTAAGGCAATAGCAGAATCGCTAATGGGATAGAGCGTTTTTAGAAGTGTCTTATATTCGGGGTTTAGTCCTTTGTAGTAGTTGACACTGTAGCGTTCAGGCTTGTGATTAGTATAAATCGCCTTGGCGTTCATTGCTTTTGGTTTCGCAAACTGAAAATAGGTTTCATTCTCAATGCCCAAACCCCAGAAGTAATCGTTTGATTTATACTGGTCTTGATATCGTAAATGTTTAGTAGGATCATTCATTCCTAGTTGGTGCCCCGGATTAATTTGATAGTTCCCTCTGAACTATTGATGCCTTATTTTTAAATGCCCGTTTTAAATTAGAGTAGCAGACGCTATGGCGATAAATTTAATCCAATTTGGTCTGAACTGGTCTTTATCTGCCGATTCCGCTGTTGCAATACCTGCTGACTTTGCGATGCGCGTAAACAGAGCAACTTTAGCTGGCGGACCTGTTATTGGCTCCCGCATTGCTTTTACTGGCGTAAGTCCAAACACTTATACGGTTGGTAAGAAACTTGGCGGCGGAACTTATGGAACTGTTTATGACTGTGTCAGGGCTAGTGACGGTCTTGCTGCAGCAATAAAGGTTGCCAAGGATGTTGAATTATACGATTTAATAAAGGAATCCTTGATTCAAATTATCATTGTTGAAACGACAAAATACAAGAAACACCCCGACATTGATTATGATGGTCCATATGCACCTATTTTGTATGATATTGCGTACGATGCTGCGACCAAGACCGGTTTTATTGTGAGTCAGACAATGCGTGCAACTGTTTCCGGCATGTTGTACGCCCGCAAGGGTTTAGACGCCGACTTACGATTGGCGACAAATCTGTTGATGATACAAATCAGTACTATCCTTGCGGACCTTTATAAGACTCTAGGCTTCAATCACCGCGACTTCAAATCTGATAACTGTATGTATATACGCGATGCCACAGGTAGAGTACAAGTGCGATTGATCGACTTCGGGTTCTCTTATATAAAATATCACAAACTTTCTATTTCTTGCAGTCGCTTTAATTATTCTTCACTACCGTCACGTGACATGACACAGTTTATGTACGAACTGTATAAGTACCATGAGTATTTACCCGCTGACGTAAAGGAAGTCTTGCAAAATATGCTTACCTTTAAGCGCGGGCGCAGCGTCTGCAAAATGTACAAGGGTTGTGGTCTTACAACCTGGAAAAACACTTACGATTTTTTGAATAGTGACAAGGTTACTAATCCCAATGGGCGGGCGGAGGTTGTGCGCCGTGTGTTTTTGAAGTTTGCGCAAGGGTTGGATTATAAGACTGAACTTGAATGGGCGCCAGGCATGAAGGGGCTTTTTGTTGCAAAGCCTGCTGTTCCCGTGAAGTCGCCACCTAAAAAGATTTATAATCCTGATACGGGTAAATATGTACTAATTACGGGTGTGGTCGGTCGCGCTTTGATGAGACAAATTGAGGAGGCTAAACCTGCGGACAGAGCGGCTGTTGCTGCGGGCTTAGGCGTTAAGTTGTGCCCCGCTGATAAGCCCGACCGCAATCCCAAGACGAAGCGCTGTGTCAAGGCATGCCCTGCAGGTAAGAAGCGCGATGCTACGTTCAAGTGCGTTAGTGCGTCGCGACGGGTTGTTGTTGCGCCTAAGAAAAGAGCGGCGACTAAAAAGATTCCTGCTAAGGCTAAAGCTGTTACACCTGGCAAACCCTGGGTCTGTGCCGAAAGCAAACCTAACTATAATCCTAAGACTAAGCGTTGTGTGAAGGCGTGCCCCCCTGGTAAGAAGCGTGACGCATCATTCAAGTGCGTCAAAGCGACTGCTTAAAAATTGATGTTTATTTTACCATTTCCTATTTGATAAGAAATGGCAACTGGCTCTGCAAACACAACAGGTTGGTCCGCTGAATCACAAGCACTCCTAGAAGCAGGTTATTTGCGCTTTAAGGATGGTAGCCTAATTAGGTGGGCGCCTAATCAGGAACCTGACCCCCTTTTGGTTCAGATGAACAAGATGAAGATTTCTGAGCAAAAGCCCTACGTGCCACTAACTTTTGATGAGGAGGTGGCGTTTCTCATAAAGGAGTATGAGGCGTTGCATCCAATAAAAATTGACCCTAAAAAGTCCAAGAAGTAAGCGGTGAAAATGAACATCTTCTTTCTACATACAAATCCGCGCAAGGCTGCGCGTTGGCACTGTGATAAGCACGTGGTCAAAATGCTACTGGAAACATGCCAACTACTTTATACGTGCCATTGGATGATTACAGGGTCTATTGTAGGGGCGCCCCTGTGTAACGGTAAGGTCGGCTATAAGAAGTGCCACTGGAACCACCCCTGTTCCAAGTGGCTACGCCTATCATCATTTCACTACGTTTGGCTTTCCACACTTGGGTTGGAGCTACTGCGTGAGTACAAGTTTCGGTACCAATCAAAGGACCATGCATGTGAGCCGCACATAATTTGGCTAAGTCAAAATATTCCCGCGGGTCTTGAGTTTAATGGCTGGACTGACCCATTCTTGGCTATGCCAGACATTTATAAGTGTGGGGATGCGGTTGCTTCTTATCGCCGATACTATATTGGCGCTAAGAAGGACTTTCTAAACTATACGGGGCGTTCTGTTCCTCATTGGATTTGACGACGTTTATTGCGTCTTCGCGTTTTTCTACCTCCTGTTTTAGGTGTAATATACCCTAAGAGTCCTATTATCAAGGCGTTTTCTTTGAAGCCTGTAGCGGGCTCTTCAATATCTGTTTTGCAAGTAGGGCATTTGTTAGGCTCCGCAGCACGTTCCCTGTCATCAATATGTCTTTTACAAAACGTGTGCCCACAAGATAATGTTACTGGAACATCGTCACCTATCTTAGTAAATTGGTGAGCGAATTGTTTGCCTGTCCATTCACAACACATTGATTTATAAAAAGCTCCAGTTCCATTATAATTTTGTGCCTGGATAAGATTATAGATATTTGTACGTAAATTTTGATAGGGTGGTTTATTGACTAAGCCTGCAGCTGTAAAAGAATCAACTTCCTTTAGCAGGGCTGTAACCTTATAAATCAAAAACATAACCGGATTTAATTCAACGCTCCCATTACTTAATGTCTTAAGTTTGTCTATTGCCGTGTTTATAGTGCTATCAGCACTATTAATTTTATCTTCTTCAGTTTCTACTTTGTAAGCTTCCTGTTGTCGTGCTCTAATAACTGCCGCATGCAGTCCTGTATTTGGCGGTTCATTTAGCCCGTAATAGCTTCGCAAGTAATAATTTTGCATTGACATTCTCTATTTACATATCAGATTATTTGGGCGATGATGGAGCAGACGAACCGTGCTTCTTTCGTTTGACTACACGCGGGTCATACACATCCAATATCATACACCGCACTGAGCCGCCTGATTTTTCGAATTCACTGGTATCACACTCTATGACATTTTTGCCTGTTAGGTCTTCAAACATCTTTCTTGTGGACTTGTTTAGTTTGTGAGTTATAAGATTGTCTCCATCAACAACAGCATTCAAACAGAACTTATCCGCATCGTCAATCACGTGCACTTTGGGGATGTATTTCCGCAACTTTGCAATGTCTTTGGCTTGTATCGCCTCCTTTTGTACTATGCACGTATCAGGCGCAGCTTCCAACATTGCAATATCAAGATGATAGAAGTTGAATGAGTTCAGCTTAAAAGAGATAATGTGCGGCGGCTCAACGCCGTATGACGTGTATATGTCATTAAGAAGCGCGCGCATACGGTTTACTGACTCCTTAGTGGAGCGCCAACCGTAGCCCATGACCAACAATTCTCCATTGTTGAAAAATTTGGATTCCGCGGCACCTTCGTATGGGGCTGCACTAGAGCCGGGGAACTCAATAGTTCTAATGTTAAGGTCCGCGTACATTTCCTTCAGATACTTAAGTTCATCGCGCCGCTGCTGATATTTCATCCATGGTAGGATTATCACGGGTTCAGGTAACCTTGGTAAGCTAAATCCACCATTTGCTATAAAAACCAAATCAGGAATTATTTCCTTGGTTTTTTCTACCGCGTAGTTGAAATCTTTGCCCAACTGATTTACTACGTGTTTGTGCTGAGCCATAGCTAGCTTGTGATTCACTTTGCTGATTTTCGTTCCGTAATAAGGATTCTGGTCGGAGAATTTTTCATCAACATAATAGGTGTCTGGTCGAATTGTAATATGATAAATAGGATTATTCATATATCCTCCTATTTATAATAGCACTATTTTTAAGTGGTTGGATTAGAAGTTCAGTCCAATAACGTAAGCAAACCAATTTACACCTCCGTTTGTCGTGATTAGATTTACAATATCTGTTGCTCCTGATGTCTGACTAAACGTGGGCACGCCCACGTTTCCCCACGATACTGCGCTACTGAATGCTGTAATGTTATTTAGTGCATTCTGTTTTAAATAGAGGGTTAGCCTTAGTACGCTTGTTACTGATGGAACATTTATAAATGATATTGTTGTCGATGTATTTATAAGAAGAGCGTGGTTATTTGATAGCGAACAATTCACATTGTATGTGGCTGCTGTTACTGTATCGGCATTGATGTTTTCTGTCCAGACCTTGAACTGCGGTCCTACTATATTTGTACCATCGTATGTTGCATTTGTTCCTGCAAGGATGGAACCGCTATTATACTGCAGCTGACCCGCGGTGCCGCCTAGAACTGCTGGTCCGGTTGGACCAGTTATGCCAGTTATACCAGTTGCCCCTGTATTTGTTGCTATTCCTGCTGGTCCTGTTGCGCCTTCGGCGCCGGTGGAGCCAGTTGCGCCCGTTGCGCCGAAGGGTCCTGTCGCCCCTGTATTTGTGGCTGTTCCAGGTGGTCCTGTTGCGCCTAAGGCTCCGGTGGAGCCAGTAGAGCCAGTGGCGCCAGTTGCACCTGTATTTGTTGCTGTTCCCGCAGGACCCGTGGTGCCGGTTGAGCCTGTAGTACCCACTGCACCTGTACTGCCTGTTGCGCCTTCAGCGCCAGTTGCACCTGTTGCTCCTGTATTTGATGCTGTTCCTGCTGGACCTGTTGAACCGGTGTCACCAGTGGAGCCTGTTGCGCCTTTGGCACCTGTAGTGCCTGTTGCACCTGTGTTTGTAGCTATACCTGGTGGACCCGTGGTACCGGTTGTGCCTGTTGAGCCTGTGTCACCTACAGCGCCAGTTACACCTGTGCTGCCCGTTGAGCCTGTTGCACCTGTATTTGTTGCATTACCAGCAGGACCCGTTGAGCCAGTAGTACCCGTTGCGCCAGTTACTCCTGTTGCGCCAGTGTTTGTTGCAGAACCTGCAGGTCCAGTTGAGCCTGTTGTACCTGTTGGTCCAGTTCGTCCTGTCGCACCAGTATTTGTGGCACTACCTGCGGGACCTGTTGATCCAGTGGTTCCTGTTGTACCCGTTCGCCCCGTTGTGCCAGTAGTTCCAGTAAATCCTGTTCCTGCTGGTCCTGTTGTACCCGTTGAGCCCGTGCGCCCTGTTGAGCCTGTTGTACCCGTAAATCCTGTTCCTGCTGGTCCCGTTGACCCTGTTGAGCCCGTGCACCCAGTTGTACCTGTTGTACCGGTTGTTCCAGTTGTACCTGTATTACCAGTTAAACCCTGTATTCCTTGCGGTCCTGTGGTTCCAGTAGAACCAGTACGTCCCGTTGAGCCCGTATTACCGGTTGTTCCTGTATGTCCTGTGCTTCCTGTTGTGCCTGTAAAACCTGTTCCAGCTGGTCCAGTTGTACCTGTATTTCCTGTTGAACCGGTGCTTCCTGTCGTGCCTGTAAATCCAGTACCTGCAGGACCTGTTGTTCCTGTATTTCCTGTAGAACCTGTCGTTCCTGTTGAGCCTGTTGGACCTGTTGGACCTGTCCGCCCAGTAGTTCCAGTATTAGCTGTAGGACCTGTTGTTCCAGTTGTACCCGTCGGACCTGTGGTGCCTGTGTTACCTGTTGATCCAGTGTTTCCCGTTGGTCCCGTTGTACCAGTTGTTCCTGTGGGTCCGGTTGTGCCAGTTGGTCCTGTCGGACCGGTTGGACCAGTTGTTCCTGTAGAACCGGTAAAACCGGTTGGTCCTGTAAGACCAGTGTTACCAGTTGTACCTGTTTTGCCTGTTGTACCGGTTGACCCAGTTGTACCTGTTGGACCCGTGCGCCCAGTAGGTCCCGTAGTACCTGTGTCACCTGTAACACCTGTTGTGCCCGTTGTGCCGGTTGGTCCTGTAAGACCAGTGTTACCCGTTGAACCTGTGTGACCTGTTGGTCCAGTTGTACCCGTGCGACCAGTTGGTCCGGTAGTACCTGTATTTCCTGTATCTCCTGTTATACCTGTAGGTCCTGTTTTTCCGGTTGTGCCTGTATGACCCGTTGAGCCTGTGTTACCTGTAGAACCTGTTGCGCCGGTTGTACCAGTAAAACCTGTTCCTGGCGGACCTGTTGTTCCAGTGTTGCCTGTTGTTCCTGTAGCGCCTGTATGTCCCGTTGAACCTGTTGAACCAGTATTACCTGTACTTCCTGTGTTTCCTGTGATACCCGTATCACCTGTTACACCAGTAGTGCCTGTTGTACCTGTAGACCCTGTTGAGCCCGTTCGTCCTGTAGGACCTGTCGGTCCTGTTGGTCCTGTTGTTCCGGTCGTTCCTGTTGGACCCGTGCGCCCTGTAGGACCTGTTGTTCCTGTCGGACCAGTTGGTCCAGTTGTACCTGTTGACCCAGTTGTACCTGTCGGTCCATCTATGCCATCAAGGTTGATGTTATAGGTATATAATCCCTGCCAAACAGTTGTTGGATTATTTGTAATATTTACTAAGCCATTTACTATAATTAGACCATTATCTCTATTATACGACTGTACATAGCCCTCCATTTTGGCGTAGGGTGCTGTATTTTGCATTATGACTACGGAGTTACCTGCTACATATGCTAACTGTGTATCTATAGTGAACTGAACAGAGCCATTTCTGGATGGTCCTGGAATTGGCTGTCCCGTTGGGTCAGGCTGAACAATCCAAGTCGCGCTAGAAGAATTTGTTGCTAGATTCAGCGGGCTTGTTGATGCGCTTAGAAATTTATCGCCTTGAACACCTGTTGGACCTGTAGGACCTGTTGTACCAGTAGTACCTGTTGCACCGAATAACTGGTATGAAAAGGTAGCCGTTTGCTCTATATCCCATAGAACTGAGGATTTTGTAATTACCGTGCAATTAATAGTTGCATATGTACCAAATAAGGAGCGACTATTCATGCTTGCAACTACGTACTTTGTTTGGTTGGTTAATTGCGCGACAGTTAATATAATAGTGCTATTTGTGTAAAAAAGGGAATTGATAGCAACTAACCAATCAGTCGCTTCACCATGAATGTCAATATAGTTAATAGTGAATGTTATAGTACCATTTGGTTCAAATTGATATCCAAAATATTGGGCTGTTGTTGATGCCAAGGTTGAGTTGTTAATCCAGAACCTGTAATCGCCTGAACCGTAGTTGCCTTGGGGACCCGTTGCACCTGTATTTGTTGCTGAGCCAGCGGGTCCTGTACTTCCTGTCATACCAGTGGCACCAGTATTTGAGGCTATACCCGCAGCACCTGTAAAACCAGTTAGACCTCTTGGACCAATGGGACCCGTTGTACCTGTGAAGCCAAAGGGTCCTGTTGGACCCGTTGGTGCCAAACCGGTGGGATAAAAGCGGATGTTATTAAACACATAGGGAACTGTTAGCAAGGGATTTGTTGAACTTGCGGCAGCTATTAGAAATCGCACGACTCCTGATTGCGTGTGAAAGACTTGAAAGACAAGTAAGCCGTTGATATACGCACTTACCTGAAAGCGTGTAACTACCATGCTGAGAAGGTCATTATTAGCATATACGATTAGTGCGCCTGTATTGAACTGTATTCCAAGATTGCTGATTGACGCTATGAACTGGGGATATTGAGCTAAATTACTAGAGTTTCCTATTCCTATTTGAAATTTGTCGTTTATTGATGTTATTAGGGGAATGGTTGATTGATAAAATAACCCTGTTGTCTGAACATCGAACATTTCACTAGTATCGACTATATCAGATTTTGTAATTAATTGAGCTGTAATGGAATTTACTACTACTGGGGTGCCGGCGCGAATTCCTAGCGTTGTTTGCGCAACACTTGTTCCAGTGGGACCCGTTGACCCCGTGAAACCGCGTGTTCCTGTGACACCTGTGGCACCAGTAGGTCCTGTTGTTCCTGTAGAGCCAGTTGGTGCACTTGCTATTGGGTAAAAACGAATATTATTCAGGTTGTATGGACCTGCTGTATATGCGGAGTTTTGACCGCCTGAAATTATGAACTGAACGGGACCTGTTCTTGAATGTCTTGCAGAATATACGGGTATGCCGTTGAGATAGGTAAATACTTGATATGGCGTTATTACCATGCTGAGCAGATTGACAGGTACTAAATAACTTAGCGCTATTGGGTTTGGTGAAGCATTTACGTACAATATATCTGTATCAACAACAATTGCTCCAAATTCAGGGTAGATGCTTCCATTGAGACCCACTCCTACTGCATATTGATTTGGGCAAAAGGGTACAGTTGTTTGAAAATAAACTGTAGTTGTGCTAATATCAAAGGTTTCCAAGGTCTGCACAAGGTCATTAAATGTCCTTAGAACTACGCTAATACTTGTTGGAATCAATGGGCTACCACTAACGACCGCCAATGTTGTTGGCGCCACACTCATTCCTGTAGAGCCTGTGTTACCTGTTGAACCTGTATTTGTGGCTACACCATCGCGACCACGCGCACCTGCTTCACCTGTAGGTCCTGTTGCTCCAGTATTTGATGCACTTCCAGGTAAGCCCTGCTGTCCTGTAGAACCGGTGGCGCCTTGAGCGCCTTGACCACCGACGTAAGCCCACAAATTTGTACTGTTTCCTGGTCCGAATCCTGGAACTATTTGAGTATTGACTAGTACGTAACCCGTTCCATTAAAAATTACGCCATCATTTATTAAATATTGTGTAGTTGCGCTATATACTCCTAACCAGTTGATATTACTTCCACGTGGACCTGTTGTGCCGGTTGGACCTGTTAATCCTGTAACGCCTGCTGGTCCCGTTTGTCCAGTATTACCGGTGAAACCAGTTATACCCGCCGGTCCTGTTATACCAGCTGGACCTGTGAAGCCGCGCTGTCCGGTCGATCCTGTTGGACCAGTAGCGCCTGTATTTACGGCTGTTCCTGGCGCACCTTGTAAACCAGTCGGACCTGTTGGTCCTGTGTTGCCCGTTTGTCCTGTTGAACCCGTTTGCCCTGTAGAGCCTGTTTGCCCTGTTGAGCCGGTTTGTCCCGTGTTACCTGTATGTCCTGTATGTCCTGTTGAACCCGTGTTACCGGTTTGTCCTGTTGAGCCAGTTAGACCTGTAGTTCCTGTGGCGCCAGTATTTGTAGAAATACCTGGTATGCCCTGCATACCGGTTGGTCCTGTTGACCCTGAAGGTCCTTGACCCCCAACAAAAGCCCAAAGACCAGTACTATTTGTGGGGTCTTTGCCGTATGTTCCAGCTGAATCTACTAGAACGTATGCTATATTGTCTGTAAATATCATACCATCGTTAATATCGTATATATAAAGCGGGTCATAGACACCAAGCCACTGAATAGCACCTCCTCTCATACCAGTTGGTCCTTGACGACCTGTCGGTCCAGTTGCACCAGTTGTGCCTGTTGTTCCTGTTGTGCCTGTTCGTCCTGTAGACCCTGTAGTACCTGTACTGCCTGTGATACCTGTTGGTCCTGTTGGTCCTGTTGCTCCTGTTGGTCCAGCTACTCCTGTTGTACCTGTAGCACCAATGGTACCCGTTGGACCTGTTGGACCGGTGGCACCTATAGAACCAGTTGGACCCGTTCGCCCAGTTGAACCTGTTGTTCCCGTGCGACCTGTCGAACCAGTATTTCCCGTTTTTCCAGTTGGTCCTGTGGTACCTGTTGCTCCTGTATTTGTAGCTATACCTGCTGGTCCTACAGGACCTACTGGTCCTGTAGTACCCGTGCGTCCAGTTGTTCCTGTAGACCCCGTATTTGTTGCTGTTCCTGCTGGTCCTGTACTGCCTGTGCTGCCTGTGCTGCCTGTATCACCTGTATCGCCTATTGTACCCGTTGTTCCCGTTACTGCTGGCGACAAGACAGATACGACACTATAACCACTTAGCATGTTCATTAGCTGATTCACGCGGGCATTGGGCGTAATTGTTTGAGCCATTGAAACGGTACTGATGCTTAGACTAGAACTGTTTATAATAACTGAGCTAGCAAAACTTATAGGGTCTGTTACAACAATTGGTGATGAATTATATTTGCTAATAACATTTGCCAGAATTTGTTTTTTATCAAAATTAACCATCTTTTTAAGATTGTTAACATCGGATTGAATTTGGTCAGTTGTGCCTAATCCAGAGGCGGCAGTCACCACATTCTGTAACTCAACTATATTTACAATGCCTTGCCCTGACATTTGCTCCTTACAATCTAGTAACTATTTTGATTTAAATACCTTAACGCCATTTTTATTTTGTCTTTTGATTTTTGGATATAAAAGTAAAACACCTACAGGTACCAAGGAGGGACTGATGGCAACCAAAAAATTGTCACCCGAGCAACAGGAGCTCTCAAAATTTTATAAACCCTATCTTTCCGACGACGATGAAGTCAGCGATAGTGAATCAGAGAGCAGCGCTTCTTCAAGTAGCTCTATGTCTGATTCAGCTTCCGAACAATCAGCAGCAGAATCGCGCCAGAATATTTTCGCATCTAATGGGTTTCCCGTTGGTAAAATGTCGGGTGATAAACCACCACCAGCATCTACTAATTTTCCCGTTACATTAAATCAAACCACGACCAAGTTTGCAAGTGGGAAAAATTCGACTACTATTATGTTGAATAGCACGGATAGAGATACAAATGTGTATCCACAACCAACGTTATTTTCACTAAGACTGCCAAGGATTTATAGAAATGTTGTTGGAATTAGCGTGACACAAATAAAACTTCTCAGCTCCTTCTATTACTTCACTGCTGCCAAAAATAACACTTCTATGCGCGTTCTTGAATATGGGCGTCAAATAGCCAATTCAGCTGGTGTAATGGTCGATAATGCCTTAGATATATATTTAAAAGATGGGACGTATGATACTAATTCTCTTGTTACACAGTTGCAAAATCAGCTCAATAGGTCGCCGCTTTATAACAATATTACATTGACAGAGTTTATTGGCAAATTTATTTCTACTGGTGATTACGGGCTTCTGTTTAACGACCCAGGTGATACCACCTACAATCCACTAACCGGCGTCTTTGATGGACTTCAATTTAAAAGTCAAATTATCAATCGTTATTTTAATACGGCTGTAAGTACTGGCGTTTCCTATTTCACAACTGCGCAGTGTATTATTGCTTACTATTATCCGATGTTACGTGATATGACAATTAATAACGTTCCTGTTGTGACACCCGTTCCAACAAATCCTTTTGCACAGAATTGTACAAAATTTGTTATTACTGGTGCCAAAACATATGATGCGTTAAACTACCACGAAAGTGATGCTGCGGCTCAAACCTATTTAGCTGGAGCCAGTCCTTACGACAGAATTGTTTACGGATTTCAAGGATTAAGTGACGCCTACGTTAGCATAGTGATTTCTGACCCTGCTAATCAGGTAATTCTACAGAAGTATAAAGACAATAATACCTGGAACGGGTTTTTATTAAATAACTACACTTGTTCTTATGACGGTACTAGTGGTCGCCTAAGTATTTATTGTAGCCATTTGAATACATCGCTAGTTACAACTCTTAATAATCAATATCAGACTATATTACTACAGCAATATATCAATGCTGGAATAGACCCAAATAATGTTGCAAGTATTCAGACTAATTCAGAAAATCTGAACGGTGTTGTAATTGATATGTACAATTACATTCAGACAGCTTTTACAAATAATTTTGCGGTTAATTTTGGAACATACACGCCTAATTTTTTTACGGACATATCTAACTCTATATTTATATCAGAAGCTGCTGGGCGCTATGGTTGGAATTTAATCTATACTGGTGCCCAGCAGCTTAGCACTAGTTCTGTAAATTTCCCTGATGCGTCTGGTTCGTGGCCGGCGTTAGTATTTAACCCCGCAAACATGAATCTGGTGGGCAATGACCTCTTTTATACTGGACCTGCCGGTAACGTAATACAATATACATACACACAGAACACCTTATTGACGGACGGTTCTGGAAATATAATTCTTAACGGCTCTAATGAAGAGACATTAGGATATCAGGATATTAGCTTTAATATTATTCCTACTACATATGTGCGCGTACCATTCAAATCGCGCTGCCGTCAGACCCTTTATATAGAAACTATTCCACCGTTTTCTGCCGAAATTCCTACAGTTGGCACCCTTGCAGAACAATATTTTATGGATACAGTTAATACACCACTTCTATATCAAGATATTAGTGGCACAATTAACCTTCTTGACCCCAAATATTCTGATTTTTTCATGTACGATATTTCACAAAATATGCTTGACGGACCCGATTTTATGAGACAAAATACATCATACGGACAGCTTTACCAATCATTTGTACGACAGCAGAAACCCGTTAATAACCCTGATATTATACCGCCACCAGGCAGTTTAAGTATGTATCCGTTTCGACCACATGTATTTATAGAATTACATCATAGTCTATATCCTGGATTAACAACAGATACTTTGTTTGCGTCAGATATCTATATTGAAAGAGAAGATAATCTGCCTATAGGTGTGAACATTAATGCATATTGGTATCGTGACCGCGCTGCTTTTATGGCAGATGTAAGCGGCGCCTTGGTCAATATTTATTGGAACAATCCGAAAAACTATTTTACTTCAGTCGCTATTTCTGGAACATCTAATGGGGGCGTTATTAACACTAATTTCATATCTAACCAGACCAGCTACCTTATGGTTACTACTTCGGCAACTAATTTTGACAAAATTCCGTTACGAATATTTACTGTTCTACATAATTCGTATGGAGTTTATACAATACCTAGCGTTGCCGATTATAGACGCCTACCTGTAAACACTGGCTATTTGAGCACTAAATCTACGCCAGCAACAAATACACCGCCTAATTTGCCTACGCTGTTTAATTCAAGCAGTTTTAGAAACTGTTATGATTTGAATGGAATCAGTAATAACCTACTTGATTTTTTTATTCTTACAACCGATTTTGCTCACTATGACCCGTACAATCTTGTTAATAATACTACGCTGAATCAGAATCCGCTACGCTATGTTTTTCAATTCAAGACTCCAGCTGTTGCGCCTGGTGTGGCTGTAAGCGCTTATAGCCAGTTTTTCCCTACGGGTTCTTCAAACTTAATCGTTAATAACTTAGATAGTTCAATCTATTACAATCCGGCTAAGGCGTCCGCTGAAATTGCTAACAAAACCATTCCTTTTACAGGGGTCGCGAACGAATACGTCTTTGTTAACTGGTTCAGGGCGGGCGCAGTCACTAACTTATATAATGGTGGTGTTACATCGCCTTTATTAGTTCCTGAAGAGACCGTGGCTCCATTTGTTTGCCTTGACATAAATGGTGTTGATAATCCCTTTTCCCTAGTCGATTCTATCAGTTATAGTTCTATGTCTAGTAACCCTAACTATGCCTACTATAATTTGACGCCCTTTGCATTATGTAAAAATAAAACCGATATTATTACTGATATTTCATTCAACGACCTTTCGTCTTTGTTCCGACTGGCTTCAGGACAGATTTATTTGGGTCCAGATAGAGTTAGTGGATTAAATAATTATAGAGGAATTATGGGCATACCTTTTACTCCCCCTTTAGGGCGTTACGTTGTTCCTAAACAAATTGTTATTAAATTTTCCTATGTCCAGCCAACCTATGACGTGTTAACTAATCAATTAGGGCGCTCCAATAAATTAGGATTGACAACATCACAGGCGTATCGCTATGTTACTAACGCAAATAGTACTACTTTCACTAATGCTGTTACGGATATGGGGCAGTTTGATGACCAATACTATTTGAACAGGCGCAATGTTGCATTGGGTGTGTTTTTTTCAAGTGCCATTAAGGGAATTAATATTGCTGACCTGAATTTGGAAAACGCGCTATGCACGTTGACCCTGAAGAAGGTTACACAGATTGCAGAATATAGTTCTAGTACTGACCCTAATGCACTTTTCTCTAAAACACGCTCACCTGAATGGGGTACCTATTATGTTTATGAAACTACTTCAGTCGCAAGTAATTTATGGGTGCCTTCAACACAGGCATTTAACTCTAGTGCCAATAACATTAGTACACAGTGGGCGGCTATTAATAAACAGGCAGATTTTAGTCGCTCCATTTTTACTACTGCACAAGCCGCGGATGATAATACAAAAGCCTACTATACAGATGTTTCTAATAACAGTTTGTGCTTTGTACCTTTCTATCCTGTATTGACGGGCGACCAGTTAGCTAATTCTCAAGATGCACACCCTAATGTTGCACCTTTTGTTTTCGATTATTCTACATCTAACTGGCGCGTCGGTAGTTTTAATGCACTAACATATACTACGCGCCCATATCTACCTATTATTCAGGCGGCAACGTTGACTGAAAACCCCTACATATTTTATCGGACTGGTCTGAATTCTGTATGCGCTGAAATCGTTGGAACCGGTGGTATATCTTTGGGTGATACGTCCACATATTTAGGAGCTGCTGGACCACTATGTTGGGCATACGATAATAATGGAATTATAGGGTCTCCTAATTACAGAAGCGGTAGTGGATTTAGTCCGACCTTCTTTAATTGCCGCATTAATTTAAATATATCAGATGCGTTCTATAATCCTATGGTGGACTTGGCTGCATTTGGCGGCTTAGAACAGGTTAATCAGTGCTATACCGATACCCAAACATACGTCTATGATTTAGTGGAAAGACCTGGTAGCGACTACGCTGATATTATCGGTGCATGGGGTGCTGAAAAATCATCGCGTTTTGAAAAGTTCGACGATGATAGTGGTTACAACTATTTATCCTATATTCCAAAAGTCAAAATTGATAAGGGTGGTATGTATACAATACAAATACGTGGCTATGTGCCAACAGTTAAATTCTTGTCTGGAATCCGCATAGCCGGTAAAAACTGGACTGATTTCGGTGAAGTTACGCTTAAGAATCTTTGTGATGAAATTGCGGATTTACAGGCTGCGGGTGTTAGTGTAGGACCCGATGGCTCACTAATTAATGATGCGTACAGAATTTCAAATTACTATAGTTCTGATTATGTGCGAACATTGCTGGCATTTAACAAGTTGTTTATAGGCACAAAAGTGTTTGGGCGTGGCTTTGCCAATGCCAGTTATGCTGGCAGAACTATTACAACAAGCGGCTTTGCTGATTTTTTAGCACAATACAAAGTTCTAGTTAATGAGGTATCATCGATGTCTTCTGGAATTACTGTGGCTCAGGCTAACGCCAATGCATTGATGAAAACATACATTAGTACAACCTACGCGGGAATCTTACCACCACTGGTTTTAACGCGAAATAATTTTACGGACCCCCTTACATTTTCAATTAAATTTCAGTCTGCGCTAATTCCACCTTACAGTAAGGCATACGACCAGTGGGGCTTAGGATGGAACTTGGGTTTTGCCAAAATCGATACCAGTTTTACAACCCGACATGTTGCCAATTCGTTCATTAAGATTGTTGATGATTTTATCTATATTATGTTGGATGAGGCGCTCAATCTGAATGGACTGGATATTAGTAATAAAGAGGACTTGTCACTGAGCCGCGACACCTTTGGCGAAAAGCAGAAGTACTACGGCAAGCTGTTGCTAAATTCATTTGGCTCTTTTAGTCAAACACTGGTTCAGTCGGCAAAGGCGTTTGCCAGTCCTGTAGGTAAGCTGGAAAAGCTGACCTTTACACTACGTGATGCAAATAATCAGCCCATAAACAATAACGACTGTGAATATAACATTGTTTTGGAAATTAGTGAAATGGTTGACAGCGCGTCAGTTGAGGTAGCTAAGGCTTAAATTTAGTATAATACTTTAGAGATGCTGTTAACGGAGGCTTTACAATTTGTAGAAAATTGTTCTGTAGGTGAACTACGTGGTCTACAACGTGAAGAGCTACTTTATATTATTAACGGTCTTACAGGACCTGAGGTCAGCGATTTTATGTTTGCCAAAAATATTAAAATTTTTGGCGGAATTAATGGTTATGTTGAGGATTTTTTAGTATCTGTGCCCAGAATTCAAACTATGAATGCGGCTAAACCTGGAGCAATGCAAACGCTCAATAGAATGCTTACATATGGTGATTTGACCAGCAATAATAGAACCCGAATTAATTCTGCGCTTGCCTTACTTAGTGGAGCAGCGGCGGCGGCTGCTGGAGGTCGTCGTCGTTAAGTATGAAATATCAAAAATTAAATCATCAAGGGTTTAATTTTTGACCCCGTCTTTTACTTTGGTATAAGACGTTAGGAATTAAATATATAAACATCAGAGAGGAGTCAGATGACTACAATTTCAGATTCTACCAATTTTTTAATGGACCCTCAAAGGGCGGTCCCTGAAACATATAACTCTAAGAGCGCATATGAATCTGGTTTAGTTGTTGATGCGCCTGCAATGAATATAGTGGAAACGCGCGGCTATAAAGAAAAGCTGACTTTTGCAAATGTATTTCCTCCGGTTTGTTTGAAATCACATTGGGACCCTGCAGCATTGTCAAAGTATGTATTGCCTCAAGATTTGCGCATTCCACTCCCGGTTGATCCTAGACCGCTATTTCGCAATTGCGTGAACTACTTTAATCTGACTCCCGTTACTGTGGAAACTAAAAATGAGGCTGTCATCAGGTCAGGGCTTGACATTCCCATTCAACCTGGAGGCGGTAGTCGCGGCGTGCCCTATGAACTGTATGTTAAAAATATTGACAATGAAAGCGACCTACTACTAAATCATCCACAAGACTCATGCGACGATAATAAATGGTCTGCTTCAGCAGGCTCCGATTTGTACGTAAATACACACAAGCCTAAGCCTGGGGCTGCCGATGATAGTGGTAGTGTTAAAATTTCAGAGCTGGAGCGCCCTCTTGCAACTATTGCTCCCAAGGGTCCTTACAAGTGCCGCGCTGAAGCTGAGCAAAGCGCCTGGGGACGCAGTGCCCGATTTTTTAATAACCCCACACGTGTGGACAGAATGCCTGGCGCAGCCGCCCGCCTATCTGAGGCGCCTCTTGGTTCCAAGGGACCAAAGACGGCGCGCGTATCTGCAAATCCACGTGTATGGTCGCATAATTCAGTAGTTTTCTATCTGGATAGCCACAGTGGCTTTACGAATCTTTCTAATCTTGCAACAGGTCTTCGTGACTTGAAGTATGAGGTTACTATCTTTTCTACTGACACAACATCTGTCAAGGAGGGCATATCTTATCACCATGTAAGCGAATTTGTACCAAATGATGTTTACTCTACTATTGTCTTATGGGGCGGCAGCGACCTTCTTGACAACTTTCAATATAAGCCCCAAGCCAAGGCTATACTATTGAATCTGGATGAGGAGGAATCCACTGACTATGTTTGCAGTAAACTGATTAAGGACATGGTTGACAAAATAGTTGTCAAGTCAGCTTATCACCGTTCACGGTATGGCTGCTATACATGGTCCAAATTTGAGGTCATTCCTTCTGGCTTACCCGCGCCCCTTTTTATAGGTCAAAATCGCTTCTTGGCGCGCAACCCTTATCGTGTTTTGATTACGGAGTACAGCCCTGAACTTATACCCTTTGTTCAGAATGCGTGGACAAGGCTGCGCGCTGAATTTCCTAATGCGGAGCTTCACATTTGGGAAACAGCGGGCGACGACAAATTAAGCGTGATGCCTACACTTCTGGCAATTACAAAGAACAAGGGTGTGCACTTGCACGGACTGACTGACCTTAATGGTATGGTCAAGGAGCGCTTTATGAGTCGCTGCCACGTCTATTTGGAGGACTATGACCAGGTCAGTTGTGATGCGGTTCGGTTATCTGCCTTGGCGGGCTGCATTCCTATTATGCCTGAGCGTGGTGTGTATACGGAAATCCGCGGCTACAATGTGCCTGGTGCAGTCAAGGATGTGCCTGTGTTGATTGAGTATGCGAAGGTTGTATCATCATTGTTTAAGAATCCCGAATATGCCAATCAAATGCAGGTGCGTTGCCAAACCGACCCTGCATTAAAGGGAAATAAGGCGACTGCGGAACGCTGGTTAACGATTATTCAGGGGCTTCATGGTAATAAGGGTCCTATTTAATTTATTATTTAAATGTAGAAATGTCTGGTCAACAATCTTATTTACAGGAAGGTCAACAAGTTTATTTCGAGGAGCTAGTAAATGATGGAAGGGGTCCCGAACTTGAGACTAGTTTTGGAACTATTGTGAGATTTCAACCCGCCTATATAATTCGGAGAAATTACACCTTTATTGGGCATCCAACAGAAATGTTAGTTGCGGCAGATAAAATACGCGTTAAAGGCGGTCGCAGACGCCGTATTTCAAGAAAGAATAATCGTAAATCAAAGCGCTCTATAAGCAGACGGATTTAGATTTATACTAATTCATTAAATATTTGATGGTAATAATTCAGTGTCTTTTAAAGACACCGAATTATTTTTTGACCCTTAAGAAAAATGCCCTTTTGGCATTTTTCTTAACATTATTTTCTAAAAAAGTGTATGGTGAAACACTACTATCGCCTTTCACCTATCTTATGGGACGGTGTTCCAGGAAACGGGACTGCTACTGTATATGGTATAGACAGAATGCCAGAAGGACCACTTGCTGCTAGTGTTAAGTGCACGCCCCGGTGCCAATTAGACCCTGCTTATTACTGGGCAGGCTCTACATTTTGGCGTTTGTCCAATCCCAAGGAGCTAGTCTCATGCTGCTCAGGTCCCGAAAATGTCTGGGATGCGATTGTTTGGCAAAAGTTACCTGCATGGTTATCATATGTACAAGGCTTAGGCTATACGGTGTCTGATAATTGTAAGATGGACCCCTATACGGATATTACTTTAATTTATGAGTGCTGACTACTTGCTCTTAAAAGTGTGCTTCTTCTTCTGTCTCAAAGGGCTTGCGGACTTTGTTTGACGCTTAGGCTTGCGTTCGCCTTTGCGCGTTCCTTTCAAGGCGCCTCTTAACTTTGTTGCTCTGACCGCGCGCTTACTTAGGGCTCTTGACTGGAGGGCGGCGCGATTTGCACGTGATGGCGCTGGCGCTGGTGCATCCACACCCTTTACTACAAAACGGCGCCATGCCTCATCGTCGCTGTATAACCCGGATACGTTACTTTTAAAGTGGATTCCACCTTCCTTTTTGGCAGGGCGCTCTATTTTTGGCGGTTGATATCCTGGACGCATATGGGGTGGGACGTAGCCTGGCATTCTATTATTAAAAATAGAATTTAAAAATAGAATGAGTGAAAGTGCACTTGTAAAAACTACTGAAAATGATGCCGATAAAACTAAGGTGCGTTTAAATAACAGCTGGACTCCTGAAATAGAGTGCTTGATTGCGGAGTGGGCGGACAAGGCACAATGCTACAGATGGATGCACGATAAAACCAGCCGTGAGTATGCCACCTACAATCAATATATGATGATTCCAGTCATTATTTTATCTACGCTGACAGGAACTGCCAATTTTGGTCTTGACTCCTTTTTCCAAGGTAGCACTAATGGTAAGACGTATGCCAGTTTAGGTATTGGCGGTGTTAGTATTATAACGGGTATCATTTCTACTGTTGCTAATTTTTTGCGCTATGGTCAGGGTTCTGAGGCACACTTAATTTCAGCGCTCATGTGGGCGAAATTTTCGCGATTAATATCCATTGAAATGGCGCTACATCCAGAAGACAGAATGGAGGCGTTTGCGTTTCTCAAGATGTTTCGTATTGAACTGGACCGCCTTGTAGAGCAATCGCCAACAATTCCTGATTATATTATATTGCAATTCAAGCGTGAATTTCGCGCAACTACGGATGTTAAGAAGCCTGATATTGCAGGTGTGTTGGAACACACTAAGGTCTACAATAACAATGGTGAACGCTTAGCAAAGATTGCGACGGATGCCTCCATGATGTTGCTGCAAAAGAAACGCTTCTTTAAGGACATGGTTATGGAGGAGATTGATGCGAAGGTTAAGCATTTAATTGCGGAGGCAAAGGCTAAGGGGTCGCCATTCCTTACAAAAAAAGAGGAGAAAAATACCATAGTAATACCTGGGACACCTGATGAAATTATTATTGATGTTGATACTGAGCTAAATGCTAGGAAGTAAGAGCCCTACTCTAAATATATCATGTCGGGCTTCTGGTCGCCCTACTCTAAATATATCATGTCAGGCTTAGGAAATCCATTAAACTCACTAGCCGTTACATTTGTGTAAGCGCCCATATTGTCCACTTCAAACCAGTCACCTTCTTTTAATAAAGGCAGGTTGATTTGTGGATTAATGATATCAAACCCGTCACAGGTGCGACCAAATAAGATAGACCGATGCATCCTGTTACTAATAAGTGGCTTTTCCTTTTGATGAACTAGCGTAAAGGCGGGCTTTTGTGAGTCAAAGGGAATGTTTGAAAAGAACCCATATATTGACTCATGTAAGGTATATCTGAACTCTGGTGCATCAGGGTCGTCCGATGGCATACCCCGTTTTCTGCCAATTACAGGCGTATATAGTGTCTGACATGTTGCAGACATAAATCGTCCAGGTTCTGCTATCCATGTGATAGGCTTGCCCGACGGACTTATATTGTTAGGGAAAAGCCGTTCTTTTGCCGATTCAATTGCGGAAGAAACTGCTGCCAAGTTCGTAGCTGAAGGCAGAAAGCCGCCTCCAATATCAATCAAATCCATTTTGACCTTGGATTCAGCACCAATATCCATTGCCAGTTTGCATAACTGTAGCGCCTTTGAGAATTGGTCAGGATTTTCACATTCACTGCCAACATGGAAGCTCAGACCCCTAATCGGTATTTTGTAGGACCTGGACATTTCTAATATCTGGGAAACCCAGCTTATTGGGGCGCCAAATTTCTTACTAAATGGCATTTTAGAGTTGGCATCTGGCACCGCCAACCGAATAAGGGCGTCCCCTTTCCATCCTGCCCCTCTGAGTTTTTCCATTTCCTCTGGTGAATCTACAACTGTGGTTTTGATGCCCCTTTTAAGGGCATCATCCAAGTCATGTGTGGTTTTACAAGGATGCGCATAGATGATTGGTGCAGTTTTTGAAACCTTGCGCACTTGGTCCATTTCGATAATGCTGGCGCAATCGAAACCTGCGTGGTTTTTAGGAAATACCTCAGTTATCCAACGAAGTAGCTGGTGGTCGTTATTTGATTTAACAGCGTAGTATGGTTTGATATTGGGAAGATACTTTTGCCATATATCTGCCTGTTTTTGTACCTGTGCCTTGTCAATTAACACAAAAGACTTCAGAACCGGCTGTTTAAAACGACATAGCAATTCATCTTGTAGTTTAGGGCTACTCCGGCTAAATACAGATTTCGCTAATTTTTGCAGCGTGACGTGGATATTTATTTATGAGAAAAATAAACACCGGATTCATTTTTTTTTGCTTTCACGGTATTTAAGGTAGATTTAAATATTTATATTAATAGGACGACCGCGCCTTAACATGTATATTGGCGCAGGAATCATTATTCACAACTCTAAAAAGCAGGTATTACTAGTCTGTGACGCGCGCTCTGGACGTTGGGGTTTTCCTAAAGGACACCCCGAAGTCTGTGATAAAAAACAAGCTATTAACACGGCTGTTCGCGAATGCTTTGAGGAAACGGGTATGAGAGTAGTACATGACTACATTATTGAAAGTGCTAATCCTAAACGTATCGGTAAGCGTTTGTATTTTACGGGTATTATGCTGAATGAGGGGTTTCGTAATCACAACCTTGACCGTAATGAAATTCAGGACGTGCGTTGGTGGTCACTTGAGGACTTGATTGCTAATGAAAGCATCCTCAACTCTGATTTGCGCGCGTGGCTAAATAAGAAAAAGCGGACTGGCATCCGCAGTCCTACACTTGGTCGTAGCCCCGTTTTTGGTTCTACTCCTTCTGTTTCTGCTCCTGCTGCTTCTTGCTCCATTTAATAAAGGCGGCTGTGCGCTCTACAATATACGATGACCCCAAGCCGCCCTCTGAACCAGGGCGCGCGGCAATCGCGTGCGCTTCCCGCTCAGCATTGGTCAGTGACTTGTAGAACATTTCAACTAGCGGGTTAATCGGCTTCTTGTCCATATTGTTTTTGACTCAACTTATATACTATACTTTGATTCAAATTTTTATTCTTCGTCGTCCAGTGGAATCATTAGCGGGTCCATCATGCTATACGTAGCAGAAATGCGCGCCCCATTAAGATAAGACGGGTCCATTTTGTCAATCACGTCCTTCGGCTCATTGCTAGTAAGAATCACAATCACGTTTTTATAGAACACCAAGTCGTCTAGGAATCCATTCCATGTTGCCTTATTGCGCACAGATGTGGAGATTTCCTTATGGGGCTTTATGTCATTCTTATGAATGGCGTTCAACATATCATTAGCCTCTTCAAGTACTACTATAAGGGGACTGTCTGTGTCGGTGTCACTTTCATTATTGCCGTTAATATCGCTAATCATTCCACAGAACGTGTCTCCAGGGTCGGTTGGATTAAAGGTGTGGGTGTAGCGTCCTTTTAGCGCCTTGGCAACTAGGTAGCCAATGGAACTTTTGCCCGCAAGAGTTACACCGTGAATAAACACGGACAGACGTTGCTTCTTCTGGTAGCGTCTTACAATATCGTCGACGATTTCCTTCTGGGCGCCTAGAGGTTTGATATGCTCAACATCAATAGATAATTTGGAATAGTAGAAGTTTTTGTAGGTTCCCGTTCTGATAAACACGTTAAGCATTTCCTTTGTCGGCTTCTTCAATGACGTAATAAGAGGTTGAGTCTCATCCTCTGAATCTGGTTTCTTTATTACTTCTTTGACTAGTTCCAAATCATCATCGGCGGCTAAGTGCTCATAGAAGCATTTTGTTGTTAAGATAAGGACCTTTTCCTCATCGGCATATCTTGACTCAGACATATAATAGCCGACGCACTTTGGTCCAATAAAATAGCCTGATGGATGAACCTTACCGTTACGATAACTCAGGCTGGAACTACTAGTGTGTTTTTCAATGCGCTTGACAATCTTTTTGAACTTGTCCTTGTCGCCATGAATAATATAACGACAAATGCCAAACTGTCGCGCAACATACAGGATTAATTCTGGAACATACGGTGTTGCTGTTAATAGGAGATAGCCGACCACTATTTCCAAATAGGACAGCGACGTTGGTAGATGCATTTGTTTTACTTTGTTGCTTTATCTTGATTCCTAATTCATTTTTTCCGTCATTTTATGAAGGAAAAAATGAAACGTATTGTAACTAGTATATATTTGTAAAAAAAATGGGTTTTGATTTGCTAATTCAGGTATGTCTGCCTATTAATCCGGTTACTGGTGCACCTTCTATTTGGTTGCCTAATGGAACATATGGCGATTTTAATCCGGCTGATTATACTGTGCCTGAAGAGTATCGTAAGTTTCTATGGCAGCGCGGTTCACATTGGCATAGTTACATTGAGGCGTTTGATTCATATGATTGTTCCGCTTCTGAATTTCTTCATAGTTATCCTGAGTGGTCCACAATGGAAGGCTGGGATTGGTGGCTTGAGGCAGACCATGATTCTTTTAAGAAGGCGCTCAAGTGGTTTTCAGAAAAGGGCTGCTTTCGGCTAACGTGGTCATACTAAAGTTGCCTTTGCTTAACTAAACTCTGCAACGTCGATTCAACCGCGTCTAATCGGTTATTTGTGTTACGAAGAGCTGCTAAACTAACTACCGACAGACGACCGTAGTCCACCATTCGTAAGCCGGTCGGTCCGATTTTTACAGCGGATGGCATGATTGCTTCAACATCTTCCGCAGCAAACCCAACATCCTGTATGTCACTGTCTTTCCAATTAAATATCCATGGTTTTAGTGCCTGTAGGTCATTTGTTGTAACTTGGTATTCATCCTTGAAATTTTTCAGGCTGGAATCGGAATACGTAGCAAAGTTTTCTGCCAGAATTGTGCCACCTACATGCAAGGTTGTTTGCGGCTGACCAGTGCCTAGATTTATACCTACCTGTGAACTTATATAATTAAATACCATTAACGGGCTACTTATTTGATTATAGCCAATTGTGGAAGGGCATGATAGTTGAGCTTCAAGGTACACGGTTGAGACTTCTGATGCAATAATTAAGGACGATAGCGTTGACGCACTAGTAATAACTAATGAGCCATTGACTTTTAGACTGGATATATTAATATTGTTTGCCAGTGCATTGGCAGTTGTTATAGTGCTGGCGCTAAGGCTGATTGTGGAAGAATTTATTTGGAAGGTTGATACTGTTGCATTCAGACTACTCAGCTGTGTATTTGTTGAAAATAACATTGTGCTCTGGTCAATTGCTAAATAAAGGTTGTTATTGGCAACATCCGTTTGGGACTGTAGGGGAAATACGGGTACTATGCCCAAAACTGCCTGACCGTTGGGCGCAGCATTAATTGTCTGAGTGTTTTGAAAGAGGGTCAACCCTTCTCCTAAAAAGGAGGCAGTACTGTACACCTGTACAAAGGAAAAGGCGTATTGTGGACCACTGACGAAAATTGTAGACGTTGGCTGTATAAGAATTTGGTTATTATTAGTGTTTCCAACAATACTAATACCAGGACCCTGAACAAAGGTGAAGGTTTTCTGGTTAAGGGTCGCGAAAAGACTTGTAGTAATTAGTCCGGTTGTGCCGTCCACAATATCGATGCGGTTATAGTCTTTTGAGTTGATATATAACATGTTATCTGACGATGTTGAATACACGATACTTTTACCCTGTCGAAAATTTGCTATGCTTTGATTTGTAGCCGTAATAATACCCGTTTCTGTTGAAATTTGGGAAACAAACGTTGACGCTAACTTAATAGTTAAGGCTTGCGCGTTCACCAAGTAGTCAATTCCATAACCGTTATTGAGCGTTAAAATATTGGTTGAGAAGCCAGCAACAAGCGTACCTCTGGTTGTACTAATGATGCTAAATGAGGACGGCAGACTTGTATTAATTTGCAACGTTGAATTTACAGTTGAATAGGTCAAGCCATAACCTGGCGTTATTTGTAAAGAATTATTTAATGTTGATGCTTCCATTCGGCTGCCATTGGGTAACTGAATGTTTGAAAAGGCAAAGTTACCAATAGTAATAGTTGTACTATTCACACTGAGTTGCGTGTTTCCATTGGTACTCAAGGAAATTGCGTTGAATTGGTCTAAAAAGTTTAATGTGCTTTGCCCCTGTACATTAATTCTGTTCAAGGCAAAGGTCGAAATCGTGTTTGCAATCGAATAACTAGTTGGTCCTGTTTTTGCCAGTGTAATACCGAACCCCGCCTGGATAGTTACAGAGGACAATGATGTGGACGGATACAAGTACTGCTGTCCTTGGCTAGTCGACAAGTTGATTATGCCGAAAGCCGGTGTGCCACCAATATAAAGTGTATTATTTGTGGAGGCTTTGACTTTGACGCTATCATATCCTACGACATTTAACATGGAGCTAAATCCGTCCGCGTAAACTGTACCGTCTTGCGTATTCACTGCATTAAAGGAGCTTGGAACTAGGGCGCTGACCTGAAAGGTAAGGTAGTCCTGAGAGTTGATATTTTGTTTTGATATTATAACACCCAAACCTTGCTTGATATTAAGGTTGTTGAATGGTAGATTTGCTGAAAATATAGCACCTGAGTCTGCTAGTGTAATCTGATTGAAACCTGTCGTTGGAATATCAGGATTGACGGGCGCTAAATATGTACCGCCATTACCATCTGTAAAAACGACCTGGTTGGCTGATGGATAACTATTATCAGGGTTACGAAGAAGTAGTTCACGGGTTAAAAAGCGGTCTACTTCAAATGTGCGCTTATTAGCGGTCATCCTTGGTTCATATTAAGAAAATCTCTGTACATATTAATACGAATGCCGGCGTGCGATGAGCTCATGTGCGCGGAAGGCTTATCCAATAAGAAGGAAGGTCGCGCTTGGCTACTCAAACACCACCCTGATAAGGGCGGCGTCTCAAGAGCCGGCTTAGTCGGTGATGTGACGGAATGTATGAATGATAATAAGTATTGCTCTGCAAAGACACTGAAGACTGTGCGGACAGTGAAGACAATGAAGACAATGAAGAGCAAAAGCCGTAAGAACGTTAGTAGTAGTATCAATCGTGTATTCAAGCGTGTTCATCACACCACATTGAGTCGGGGCAGCGCTCCCGAAGAACAGGTTGTTGCGGCATACAAGCCCAACGGGCGTCAATTAGACTGCATTCGGCAGGTCAGTAACTGGAGCAAGATTACACGTAGTCAGCGCTTCAATAAGGCACAGTTCGATAACAAAGAAACAGATAAACTAATTCCGATTGCTAGTCCGAAACTAGAGGCAATGTTGCAAAATATTGCGGCTCTTGACGCTAACGATATGGCACTTCATGGTAAGAAATTCAAACATTTCATTTTCAGTGATATTAAGACGCTGGGCTATGGTGCTAAAATCATTTCTGCGGCGTTTATTGCGCGTGGCGTTGCACCCGTTTTGAAATTTGTAAAGAGTCGCATTGTTGTTGATGTTCCAACTGGTGGTGGTGACAATTTTGCGGTCCTATCATCTACTGCGCTTTGGGACAGCCCATTCAAGCACAAACTCAAGAAGGAGGTGCTTGATATGTTTAATAAGCGCCCTGACAACATCTTTGGCGCAAACTGTCGTTTTATTATTTTAGATAGCGGCTTCAAGGAGGGTATTGACTTATTTGATGTTCGCTACGTTCACTTGTTTGAGCCACTTATGACAGAGGCGGATATGACACAGGCACTTGGTCGCGCGACTAGGTTGTGCGGTCAAAAGGGCTTAGACTTTATTCCCAATAAGGGGTGGCCGCTGAATGTGTATAAGTACAGCCAAAGCATTCCTGAGTCGCTGCAGGGTGCGTTGAAGGCTCAAACGTTGTTTGAAATCGCCTTGCAACTCAAGGGTCTTGATTCACGTCTGCACAATATTTCCAAGGCGATTAAGGACGTTAGTATATTGTCCGCAGTTGACCAGCCTTTGACTGAGGAAATTCACAAGTCCGGTCTGATGCCGCGTTTGGTTGTTAAGACTGCAGGTCGTTCTTCAGCTGGTGTTGCTAGTGTAGATATGACTAGAACTACAGTGGACATGACTAGCACATTGGTTCAAGAAAACAGACGCTTATTAAAAGACAAGAGCTTGTCTCCACTGTTGCAGTTGGAAAATGGGCGTGCCACTTCCTTGTTTGCTATTGGCGATAAGTCGCGCATGTTGGCTCTTGAGGACAAGGACTATTCTTCCGTAGATACGCTGGAGGCTCTTGCCGATAGCGAAAGCAGGGCAAGTCCTGAGTCTGACCCATGCAGAAACTGCCTATCTGCGGCAATAGTACCCTTTGCGCCCAGCCGCTTAAGTAGTCGCGTTGTTGTACCCACGGTTGTAATGGAATCAAATGTTATGGTTGTTGTACCGCCTGCGGGTCCTGCATCTAGTTTTGCGGTCAGCGCTCCCGCTCCTAAGTCTTGGTTTGAATTGCGCCGTTATATATTACAAAAATACGGCAAGATGGCGTGGCCTAAACAGGAGATTGTAAATAAGTGCGTTGATAAAAAAGGACCAGCTCAACCACTGAAGAAAGATGAAAAGGATTACATTGTTGAGCCCAAGCGTAAGGTATTGCCACAGCTCAAGCTTGTGGACTATACACCAACGCAAGACTTTATTAGCAGTTATTTCACTGTCAAGTCTGCAGTCAAGGGTATGCTGCTGTGGCACAGCGTTGGTACTGGTAAAACATGCAGTGCTATAGCCCTTGCATCTACGCAGTTTGAGCCCGAAGGCTATTCTATTATCTGGGTTACACGCCACACACTCAAGGCAGACATTTGGAAGAACATTTTTGACCAGGTCTGCCACAAGACTATTAGTGAAGAGGTTCGCGCTGGTAAGCTGGCTCCAGAGGAGGCGGAAAAGCGTCAAAAGCGCTTGCAGCAGCAGTGGATTCCACCTATGAGCTACAGACAGTTTAGTAATGTTGTTCAGGGCAAAAACACAGTCTATGACTTGCTTAAGAAGCGCAATGGAAAGGCGGACCCCCTTAAACAAACACTTATTATTATTGATGAGGCGCACAAGCTCTACAGCTCTGACTTTAAGGGCGCTGAGAAGCCTGATGTTCCCGCCTTTATGGCGGCGCTACAGAACTCTTATGCTGTAAGCGGTCAGGACTCAGCACGCGTCTTATTGATGACAGCCACACCCTACAATGAATCCCCTATGGAGCTGATGTCACTGTTGAATCTGTGCAGAGTCAAGGAGGACCATTTACCAACTGAAATGGGCGCCTTTGTTAATAAATACATGGACTCCACTGGTAACTTTACAAAATCAGGGTTGAGCTCATACATGAATGCTATTGCCGGTCAAATCAGTTATTTGAACAGAGAGGCAGACCCTTCTCAGTTTGCACAGCCTGTTTTTGCGGAGGTTGTTGTGCCTATTTCCACTTATGATTCTGTGAAACCCGGTGACAATGATGAGATTCTAGAAATCAAGCGCGATATGGCGGGCTTACTTGATGAGAAGCGCGCCTTGGAAGAGGAGGTCATTCCCCACTTGCAGGGTCAAATCAACCTTTTTGGACCCGCGCAAACAGAGAAGCTAGCGGAGTGTGACACTATCCATAAGGGCAAACCACGTGACCTAAAACAGTGCCAGACACGTGTTACTAAGAAGTACAAGGATGGACTCAAGCTGGAGGAGCGCAACTTGCGTGACTCAGTCAAGCGTGTTGAAAAAATAGACAAGGAGTTTAATAAACTCAAAAAGAAGACTGCGTCAATAACCAAGAAGATGAAGAAAAATGGTCTTGCCTCCTTGTCACAACAGGCGCAATTAGAAACCCGGTGTAAGATTGGTGTGTAATTTTTTTATTTAATTATATATATTATGAAAAATAATATCTATAACTATTAGATGGCTTCTGCGGGTCCTGAAAATATATTAAAGTCGTATAGGACTGCCCGCGAAGTTGAGATTTATAAGGAGTATGATGCTACCGAAGCACATTTACATGCGGCAATAACTGACCCAA
>Ga0114968_10000270_pt1 | contig 38381 bp, 34 predicted proteins | sample M_130807_EF_Meta_FD_87020 | JGI IMG/M metagenome (GOLD analysis project Ga0114968, IMG submission 87020) | Freshwater microbial communities from Lake Montjoie, Canada to study carbon cycling - M_130807_EF_MetaG | ecosystem: Environmental > Aquatic > Freshwater > Lake | place: Lake Montjoie... | reverse complement strand
CATTTTTATATTATAAATAATAATAGTGATGATAATATAGAAGAAGTAATAAATAATTCTGTTTACAAAGATAATGTTACTTTAATAACAGATAATCGCGATATGGGAATACTTACAAGTGATGCAGGATATCATGGACACAAACAATTGTTAAAAGAAAATTTATATGAATTAATCAAAATGGAAACAGAATGGGCAATATTAATAGATGCCGATGAATTTATGTACGGTAGGAACGGTTATACTATTAAAACTTATATACAAAGTTTGGATGAAAACATTAGTTGCATTTATGTAATTTGGAATATAATAAATCCTTATAAAGACGAAAATAATAATTTAATTTCTGAATTTTCTATTAAAAATAACGTAAAAAGAATCAATCATGATAAAATGAAAGAATTAACGGAACATATACGATATGCAAACGATTTTGGCAAATCCTTATTTAGAACAAAAAATCTATGTTATGAAAAAAATTTGTGGATACACTTAGTAAAAACACAATACGGTACAACAATCAATAATTATGGTACAGATAAAGGAGATATTTTTATAAATTATAAGGATGATGGTAATAATATTGATTATTCTGAAGAAAATTATAGTAAAGTAAATATAACATTAAATCATTATGCAATACGAAATTTATCCGATTATGAAAAAAAAGAAAAACAATTAGAAACAGTACCACACAAAATAAAATTTATTAAGGGTTTGCTAGATATGGTTAATCTTGACGATTCTTTTTTGATAACAGACGATTATCTTGTAAAAAAAAATGAATAATATAATGTTGTTATTCAAATTTTATATTTTATTCATCTGATTCTATTTTTAATTTAATATTTAATTGTTTTGTTGATTGTTTGGGTTTTTGAATTTGAACATAATTTTTCAAATAATCCTCTATAGTAATATTATTATTTAAAGCGTATTCAATTTCATCATTGCATGATTCTTTTACATCTTTTAAAGATATAAAAGTATCACTTTTCTCTGAAATGATAATCTTATAAATAGGAACATTTTCTGGACGAAACGGCGGAAGAACAATAAAACAAAATTTATCATTTGAAATACCATAACCTAAAAATATATTTTTTTCATAGTTAGTCTGTATAATTTTTTTACTTGAAATAAACATTGTTGGAATTTTGAATTTATTAACTAGCAACCATATATCTAGTAATGTTAAAAAATAATTATCAGAATATATTAAACTAGAGAAGGACAAATTATTGGCATTTACTTGATCACCCAATGTCTTTTTTCCTTCTGCGATTATAATATTTATTATTTGTTTGTAATAAATTTTTATGTATTGTTTATACTCTTCATATAAAATATTTTTTAATTTATTCAAATCCAATTTTTCACCAGTTGTTTTTTCAATTAAATCCATAACTATTTCAAAGGTGCAATAAATTGTTTTGTCATATTCTAATTCTTTGAATTTATCTGGAAAACACTTTTTCCAAATACCTGAACTAATTTTATCATTTGTTTTCTTGTTACATATTGTTCCTAATATATTGGACTGTCTTTTTTCAATATCTGCAGAAGTAACTCTATTTTCATATGTTTGTGTAATGATTGGTTCCGTATTATCATATGAATTAAAATGTACATATTTATTGATAATTGCAGGATCTAGTGATTCAAAATATTCATTGGTCAAAAGGGATTGTAACATAATTATTTCATTGTCACGTAAATTATAACCGACGTTTCCAAAAGATAAAAATGATTGTGGTTGTAAAATAAATGACTGGATCCTACTGTAACGAATTAGTTCATCTGATATTTTTGCAAAGTATATATCTTTATTTTCTTTTTGTGTAATTAAATTTTTTTTTGGTAAAATAAGATTACATGTGTTATTATCTGTAAACATACATAAATTATGTGTTTTATTACATGAATCTTTATTTTTAACTATGCAAGTAGTAAATTCATTTATTAATTTATAATAATTTTCATCCCCTATAAATTGAATTTTATCTTTTACTAATTCATTTAATAACACATTGATCTTTGTCAATTTTTGAGAATAAATAATATAATCTTTTAACAATTCATTTTCAATTTGTTCTCTTAATTTAATATTAGCATAATCGTTTAACATAATGCGAATTGTATTTCTAAAAATATTGTAGAAATTTGTTTCATAAGTAATTTTTTTAATATAATCTACTCGTTCTGTATCCACTTCATTACTTGTTGTAATAATAGAATCGCTATGTATATATTTACCTGTTTCTTTATCCTTTATTTTGTCTGTTTGAATAACATAATTTGTATTTTTTAAAGATGGTAAATCGTGCTCACTTTTAATATCTATTTCTGGTATCGGTTCTGATATTTGTATAAACTGGTTTGTTTCTGTAATTATTCCAACAACCAGTTCATCTTCCACCACTTTTAATATTGGTTTACAATGTAAATCGGATGTCTTTTCACTTTTTCTTTTCATACTTTTATTGTAGAGTTGCGTTAAAAAATTAAACGTGTCTTCATAACTATGCCATAAAGATAAATCATTCATAAAAACAAAATCCAAATTGTTTTTGATATTCTCATTATAAGATGATGGATAACAAGGAACAAATCCAGTTAATTTAGATAGAGTTGGACTTTCTGCAACAACCCCAATAATTTTGTTATTAAAATTCATCGCTAATTTTATTACATTGTAGTCATATTTATCTAATTTTTGTATTAAATTCGTTAATAATGGTGCTCGTTTTGCTTTATAAACATTTGGCATACTGTCTAGCGGTTTGCAAATAGTGGATAAAAATGGCCTTAATAATTCTTTAAAAACATTACGCATAGAAAGGGATAAATGAGGGTCATATTCATTGAATGTTTTAACTACACTGTATTTTTTATTTGTTATTGTATAAGAATAAATTGGTTCATAATATTTATCTTGTTTAACAATAAAAACGGTTGGTTTTCTAGTTTCATAAAATTCATTTGAATAATGATTACTTGGACATAATAATTCAACGTTGTTTGTAATATCATCATTTGGTAATTTGAATATTATTAAATTAACACCTTTTGTAAATATTTTTGGATTTGGTTTTGAAATAACGTCCCATAAATAGGTGTGATCAATAATAGCATCGTCGTCTTTTAGATAATTAATAAAATTTTCCAAAGCACTTATTATTTTTTTATAATAATTTACTTCTTCTATATTAGATTTATTGATTTTACTATATATTTTTGAATTTGTATAATGATCTACGTTAACAGTAGTCAAATCTTCACTTTTGAATTCATTCACCAAATTTCCGTTCTGATATGTAATAAAATTATCCAAAGTAAGTGAGTTTATTATTATTTCTTTCATTTGTTTAATAGATTTACTATAACTATCTACATCGCTTCCATACATTAGTACATCATATACGCAAGATAAAAAAGATTGTTTTTCATTTATTTCTATACCATGGCGTAATAAACAAGGACGATCTTGTTTCAAATTAGTGTTCGTTTTACTAATTTGACAATCTGCATTTACTTCATGTAATATTTGTTGAATTTGCGGTGGTAAGTAACCCCAACGTCCTTGTGGAAGTGGAAATTTATCCGGACCAATAACATATTCATCTTCTTGTTTAGTTTTAGCTTTTTTTGGTTCCCGTTTTTGTTCTTCTTGTTGTAAAACAGGTTCTTCATATTTTGTTTCTTCACTCCCTTTTTGTTGACATGTTTTTTTTGCACCGATTCTTCCAATTGTATTGTATTTATCAAAACAACAAGGTAAACAAAAACCCTGAGGATGTTTATCTACTTGAAAACCTGGATGTCTTTTATAATTTTTATTATCACCTTTAGGTTTATAAAATTCGTAAACATAATAACCAGGTTTTACTTCTTTAGCATCTTTTGGTAAAACATAACCACAATTAGAGCTCTTTAATTCTTTTTTGCCGTTTACAATTACCTCTGTTATGTCTTTTGGATCTACTACTGTATTATTTTTAAGACACCAATATCTTGGACAAATGTAATTAAATTGTTTTTTTGGATTAGACCCATATTTAATAATATCTTCTTCGCGTAAAAACCCAGGATGTTCTTTTTTAATTTTATCTAATTCGGTATCAGTTAATATTACAGGTTGTCTTTTTGTAGTACTACTACATACTCGTACATAAGAATTAAACTCTTTACTATCTTCTTTGATAATTAACGCTGGATCCAATTTTTCTATTCTCGTTTGAAAATATGGTTCTTTCTTTTTTAAAGGTAAATAGTCAATATTAATAACTTCATTTTCTTCACTATTTTGATCTTCGTCATTGTTTTCACTTTCAGTATCACTCTCAATATCACTTTTTAATTCACCGCCAAATTTTCCATTACTTTTATTACTGTTATAACTTTGAATACTTTTTTTACTTTCTACACTGACATCGCTTTTATAACTAGCAATAGATTGTTCATCTTCATCCTCATCGTCAAAAAATAAATCCAATGCGTTTTTTGGTCTTTCGTCGTCATCTAAATAAAATTCTCTCTTGGATGCATCTGACACTTTAATATATTCCAAATTTTCATTATCCTCATCTATGGAAGGTATTTCTAATTCAGATAACTGACTTTCTACTGGTGAAATAATATCCTCCATTTTAATTTCTTTTTTTTCATCGCTAGAACAAATTTCATTTATTTTTTTTGCAGAATATTTGGTACTATTTTTATCTTGTGTTATACGAATAACACTATCCAAATAGATTGGAATAGTATTTAAATACTGGATATCATTAATATTTTCAATACGTATGGTTATAATTCCAGTTTTTTGTTCTAATTCAATAACAGTCTTGAATCCAGGATTATCTCTTATTTTAATATCTATTTTTTTTACCCCTCTTTCCAATTGAATTTCATTTGCAACTTTTTGAACTAATTCAACCGCTTGTTCTCTAGTTAGATCATCTTGAAAATTTTCTAATAAAGCATCAATAATTTCATCATCTCGTAATCCTTCAGCACTTTTTTCCATAATAAATGCTTCTTGACTAGTAGTTTTGTTAAAATTAGATACTCTTTTGAATCGTAAATGAATGTCTTTTTTGAATGAACTAGACTCGTTGTTAAAAATACTAGAAACGCAACCTTTATAATTATCCAAATTAATACTATGTTTAATTTTAATATTGCACTCGTATGTAAGTTGTTTTATTTCTATATTTTCACTTTTGATGGATTCAAACAAATTTATTTTATATCCACTTTGTTCTAAAAAATTACTGATTTCTTGAATAATTGGATTAACATGAACTTTTATCAAATTATTTGTTTCATTTTCACTTATAACTTTGTCTAATTCGCAAATTATTGTTATAAATCCATTTTCATCAAATTCACAAATAAATTGATTTACGTTAGAATCAAGAATATTTATATGGACTGAAACCGATTTAGTTTTTCCTATGTTTTTCATAAGTTTAAATATGTTAGCTTTTTTCAAATATGGTATTTTTCTACCATCCGTAGCAATTTTGTCTGTAAATAATCTATAAATATTTTCTTGTCTAGAAGAAGGGTTATATTTTATAAGTGGATTTTCCTGTGTTGAATGAAGAATTTTAAATAATAATTCTAATGGAATATTTATTTTATAAACTGGTTTAATGATTACTTTTAAATATTTAATACCTTTGCTAACGTAATTCAATTCATTTTTGCGTAAATAATATATATTATAGAACATATCAATTGTGTTGAAATAATCATTAGTGGATTCATTTATATATTTATGATTTGTATTTATTAATTCACTGTGTTTTGCATTCAAATCTTCTAAATTATTTATATTTTTTTCATATAAAAATGGATGGTAAATTTTCAAGATTAGTTCTTCTGGTATATTATTTTTTTCACTAAACTCCAGTACTTCTTGTGCAATACATAAATAAATATTGTTGTTAATTATATCACCTGTATTTAATAATAAATGACTATTCAATGTGGATAATGATTTTCTGGAATTTCTCTCTAAAAAAGAATCAAACTTTTTTACATTATATGGATTTACAATGTAAGGATATTCATTTTCAATAATAAAAAATTTTTGTCCTAAAACTTTATTTAGGATGAAATTTTTATTATCTAAATTCATTTCTACTATATCATCGTAGTCGTATACGTCCTTCTCACCATTTATTTTGAACAAACTACCATCTTCTTTACTTACTATATTGGAAACAAATTGATCCAATCTAATATTGGTTAAAGTCAATTTTTTATTTTGTGTTAATGTTTGATACAATGAAATTGAATCTAATTTTTCTAATTTTTGACAATATAAATATAATTCATCTAACGAGACAGTTTTCTTCATTTCACCCAAAATTTTAATTTTAATCATTCCAATAGTATCATCTAAATGAATGTATTGTTTACAAAATTGAATTTTGATTTTATTATTGGTAATATTTTTGATTTCATCTTCATTAAATACTGTATTCATATTTTTATCATTTCCTCCATTAAAAACATAAATGGTGTCAATACTACCATTTATTATATGGTTTACTTTGTAAATTGGTTGTATAATTGTATTTGTCTCTGTCATATATTATGTATTTACATTATTTTATATGTCTTAATTCAAAAATATTTATTATCATTTTGATTTTTTTAATTCGCGTTTGTTCCATTCTTCCATCATTTTATTTTTAAAGTCGTAAAAGTCCATATCAGAATCAGGCTCATATTGATTTTTAGAATCATCGCTTCTTAAATAATCAAAATAATCATAATGTACAATATCGGTTTCATCATACATATAACATTGAATTGTAATACAAGTTTTTTTATTGGTATTTAAATTCCTCAACATATGAACTTGATTTAGATTAGGAGTTATCCACGTAATATCACCTTCATTAAAGTTTTTGACAGAAAATGGTTGAACACTTTCTGGATCATCGCATAAAAATGGATATAAAGAAACATTAATAGAACCATTTAAAACACGAATAATGGCATTTGCACTGCTATGATTATGTATTGGAGAATAATGACCGATTGGCCAAATTTCCATAACATAAGGTATACCAGGCGACTCACCATTGTTTTGTCCTAGTGTAATTCTCAGGTATGTTTCAAGTGGATTCGGTTTATTTCCAAATTCGGTAGCCTTTTCTTTTAAACGTGTATTACACCACATGCCAGGTGTTTTAATACTATATTCAATTGCATCTGTAAAATTAGGAAATTTTGGGGTGTTTAATGTAAAATTATTACCAGATACACAATTATAAAGTATTTGAGAAGTAGTAGAAAGTGCTCCACTTGGTAAATATTCGCTGCCAGCCACGTCATCCATAGTTAATTCATCAGTGCCTTTAATGAGAAGAGGCGTCGCTTTTGTAATAGGATCCTTAAGTATTTTTAATGGACTAATTGTATCAGGTAAACAAATAGTTACTAAACTTTCCATAAAACTTTTATTTGCTTCCCAAAGTTTATCAGTCTGATCAAATTGATAATAATAACACATTGTTTCAATTCTTGGTTCACCAATACCAGCTTGTAGGCGTTGATTTTGAGAGTCTAAACTAAACCAATAATAAGCACCAGATTTGGAAGTTAGACCCCCCTTTTTTGTTTGAGATTTATATTGATTTGAATTAGATAATCGTGTAACATAAAATTCTGTGGAATTTAAAATCACTTTTAATCCATCTGTTTTATCAGAATTATAAAATGTAAAAGACGTTTCTTCGCTAGTATTAAAAAGAAACACCCCTTGACCGTGTATTATTAAATTAACATCGGCAACCTTATCTGAAGTTTTATTGAAAACAAACGCTTTGGAATTTTTAGTAAACTTTTTACTATTTAACATAATAATTATTATACAGAAAATTAATTATTATTTTTATTTTATTTATTATTTTATTTATACCAAATCATAATATGGGTTATCATTGATAGTCATACCACAATATTGTTTAGGTTTATTTTTATAATCTACAGGTTCATATATTTTTGCATCTTTTGCATTAGTTAGTAAAAATTTAAAATTTTGCCAAAAATCTTGTTTGTGACCAATAGATTCTGTCATAATATGAGACAACTCGTGCAAAGCTACAAAAGTCAAAGTATTTATATCTATTAATTTATTACCATTTTTTGTTGTATTCAAACAAAAGGCAAGTTTTTCTCCTTTGTTTTCACTATATGCGGTTAATTCGCTAGTTGGTAAAGTTTCACTTATTTTTTTAGGATTAAAACCTTCTACAAGTCTTTTTACACGTGGATCATCAGGATGTTTTTCTTTCATATATTGAACCATATCTTTACATTTTTGGGTTACAGTTGCTAATAAATTAGCAGCAAGCTCTAATTTTTCTCTTTCCCTTACGCAATATCTATTACCATCTTTGGATGCAATTATACATTTTAGATTATATGCGTCTGAATCATAATATATTCGTAAACATAACAGTAACACAAAGACTAAAATTATGTAAAATAATATACTGTGTTTTTCCATACTACTTATTATAATAAAATAATATAATAAATAATTTAAAAATTTTAATACAAATATATGTATGGTACTATGATTTTTTATAGTAAATTATCTGTATTTTATTTCTTATTGATTGTTAATAAAATAAATTATATTGAAAGTTTTAAAATACAACATTCTAAATTAGATAATTTAATGAGAATGAATAAAGAATCTTTTAATATTAGTGATAATAGTAAATCAACAACCACAAACAAATTATCAGCTTATAAAAAATTATTAAGAACAAATAATGTGTTCCCAACATTTTTATTGAACACTCTGGCCGGATGGTTAACTATTCCATCGTATACATTATTTTTAAATAAAAACTTTTGGTTATTTTCTTTAATAACACAATTAACGATGATGAACTCTATGGTTATTAATGATATATTTGATTTAAAAATAGATTTAATCAATAATAGTAATAGACCATTAGTAAGAAAAGAAATTACTATAAAAGAATCACAATGTTTATATGTTACTACTAGTATTATTACAAATTTATTAGGAATAATATTTTTTAATAATAATAATTTTTATATTTATATTTTCACAATAAATTTACTTTTATTTTTATATACACCAATTTTAAAAAAAATACTATTTATAAAAAATATCACGTGTGCAACGGTTGTTTCGTCAACTATTATTTTAACATCTAAAAGTTTATCAGTGAATTGCGATAAATTAATAACAAAACCTAATCTTATTAATATTACGAGTATGTTTTTATTTCTATCATCATTATATATTGAATTATTGTTGGATATTAAAGATATAAAAGGAGATAAAGAAAATAATATTAATACAATACCCAATTTTTATGGAATTCAAAAAACATTAAATTTATTGACTCTAACCTTTACAAGTAATTTATTATATCATAGTAACATATTTTATGCTAATAAAAAATACAAATTACTAATAGGTTTTGTTATATCTAATTTATATTTTTTTAAAAATTTGTTGAAATTACGCAAAGATTACGACAAATATATTTTAGATTCTGTTAGTGACACTACAAAATCACTTATTATTTTTATAATAACGGTAGTATTGTCCAGATAACTATTATTATTTTTGATATTTATATTTGTAGTATAAATCTTGTTTCATTGTACCTTTTCTTAGACATTTTGGACAATTATCATTGTTTATATTTTTAATACAATATTCGTGTAGTTTAATATTACATTTTATACATTCAACCATCTCTTCTTTAATAATGTGTTCTTTACAATTGAAACATTTATCATTATACACAAGAGAATTATAATTTCCCATTATTTAATTATTATATTTATGTATTTATTATATTTTTACTCCTTTTACACCTTTTCTCATTTAAAACGCGCATTAAATACAATTATCTAATTCGTCAATAGATATTCCCATATCTAAATATTTTTGAATTCTTGAAGGATGCATCGCAATTTGCATTAATTCTTCTTTGTAAATAGCACATCGTTCTTTTAATGCTTCATAATCATAATCCAGCATACTTGATACGCGTAATAACATTGACAAATCAATTTCATATGGATTTTGTTCTAATAAATGAATAGCATTTGGATTTCTTGATAATCGCCACCAACAATTAGCGTTTAATCTATCCAGATTTTGTTCTATTAGTTGTATAGCATTTGGATTTTCTACTAAAGCACCCCAACTAATTTTATCTGGATTTGCTTCTAATAAATGAATAGCATTTGGATTATATGATAAATGATCCCAACGAATTTTGTCTGGATTTGCTTCTAATAAATGAATAGCATTTGGATTTTCTGATAAAAACGCCCAATCAATTTTCTGTGGTTTTGCTTCTAATAAATGTATAGCATTTGGATTTTTTGATAAACCAGACCAACTAATTTTGCGTTTGTCTTTTAGTAATAAAGGTATAGCGTTTGGATTTTGCGATAACATAAATCGGGAATTTGAATCATTTATTTTATCTGGATTTTTTTTTAATAAATCAATAGCGCTTGGGTTCATCGTTAACCAACCCCAATAAATTTTATCAGGATTTTTTTCTAATAAATGTATAGCATTTGGATTTGGGTTCAATGATAAATTTTTAATTTCTTTCATAGTTTCAAAATCATTAATGTAGCGGTTTATTTTGTACATTTTGAATAGTAGTTTTGTCGTATTTTTATTCATTATAAATTGTTTATCATAATAATTCAATTTTTTTTTATTATAAAATGCGCGTTTTAAATGAGAAAAGGTGTAACATTTCAAATGCCGATATAATATAAATATAATATAAAATATATATGAATATGATTTCAACAACTGGAAGTAATGGTAGATTAGGAAATCAAATTATACGAAACTTAGCAGTTTCTTTATTAGCTAAAAAACATAATCTAAAGGTTGAATACTAGAATAAAGATTTAATTAAAAAATTAGGAATTGAATTATTTAGTGGTAGTAATTCATATGAATATATTAATTATTTAACAGATGATAATTACTTTACGATTTACAATATTGATAAATTAAATTATAATTTAAACCCAAATAACAATTATTTTCAGACAAAAGAACCCAAATAACAATTATTTTCAGACAAAAGAAATTACAAATTTGTTATATAATTATTTACATAAAGATGAAATAAAATCAAATATTATTAATAATAATCCATTTAAAGAGCGATATACTAAAAATAATGATTTATTTATTCATATTAGATTAACTGATGTTGCACATTTTAATCCAGGAATTAAATATTATATAAACGCAATTAAAAATATAATTTTTGATAATTTGTATATATCAACAGACGATAATAATAATAATATAATAAAAGAAATATTAAAATTATATCCATCTTCACAATTAATTAATTTTGATGAAATAACTACATTTCAATTTGCGAGCACTTGTAAACATATCATATTATCACATGGTTCATTTTCAGCAGTAATTGGTTATTTATCATTTTTTTCTAATATTTATTATCCTGAATATGAATTAAATAAAATATGGTATGGAGATATGTTTTCTATTGATAAATGGATTAAATTAAGCGTTAATTAATCGGCATTTGAAATGTTAAAAGGTGTAAAAATATAATAAATACATTTATTTTATTATTTTACAGGCTAAACTTCCACATCTATCACAACGAGGACATATAGTGTAGTATTTAGTAGTTCTAAATGTTTCTTCGCATATATTATGTAAGCATATTTCACAACGAACGCAAATAGTAAATTCTTTTTCTTTTATATATTCAGAGCATATATAACATATTCTTTGATTTTTATTGATAGTACTATCCCTGAACATTATATGTGGAGACATTAAATTTCCCATGATGTAAAATTATATAATTTTTATTTTATGTCCTACAATAAATCATTTTTAATTTTTAATAATTCGTTTAGTATATTTTTTTTTATATCGTGTTCCTTCTTTTCCGCACAAAGAAGGCCAACTTCTTGCAGTAGAACACAAGTAATAATCGTTGTCACGAACAACTCCGTCAACTAAATATTTTGAATTTTCATATACAAATAAAGAGCATTTTCCATATTCATTATTTTTTTCATTTGGTATAAAATATTTACAGTTAACACAAAATTTAGCTTTTGTTTCAAGTGAGTTTACAAAAACAAACATAAAGAATAGTGTAAATAAATACATGATATTTACATTATTAACAATGAGAATGTTTAATATGTTTATATAAACATTATATTATTTATTTAGGTCCAGATCCAATTTCAAGTGGAGGTCTCATGAAATCTGGTTCAATAGTACTTTGATTCCATGGTCCTACATATAATTGAGGATTAGGTGGTTCTGAACGGATTTGAAGATTTGCATTTCTCAAAGTTTGTCCAACTGTGTCAATACCAATATGGTATCCAGCTTTCAACAAGTTAACATTTGACAATTCACCTTTACCAGATGGGTTCAATTGTGCCCATTGATCATTTACATCTTTTGGTAAAAGTTCAGATGGATTTTGCATATTTGTTTGAGAACATGAAGGAGGTAGACCTTGCATACTGGTTTGGATACCGTTTGCAGATGAAAATGATTCATTGTGTCCAGATGAATCTGATGCTAATACATTATATCCAGTTTCAGAAGGGTTGGAATCTCCTGATGATGGATTCTTGTATTGTTGTGGCATAGTATCATTAGATTCATAACCATATGAACCTTTTGAGGATAAATAATTAGTAAATAAACTAACAACATAGGCAATAATTATAAGAACTAAAATTGCACCAATACCATAATCGTTCCATAGCTTTTTTAGAGATACGCTCATTATATAAAATTAATGATAAAATAATTTTTAGAATACATATTAATTTATTCTAAACATTCATTTAAATAAAAGTATTATCCTAAAATCTTTGTTTTAAAAATAATAACAACAACAATAATATTTATTATTTAAAAGTCTTCCAATTCACTTTCTGAAACTTCATCAATTTCAGCATCTATATCGCTTTCACTTTCATCTAAATTATCAATCATATACGTTTTCTTAATATTTTTTGCTTCTAAATATGCAATAATAGCATTTTTCTTAGCCAATTTAGCTTTTTCTCTTGCTGCTTTATAAAGTTCATAATAAACTTCATTGGGTTTTTTTAAAGTTATTGTATCATTCTCAGAACTTTCTAAATTATCATCTTCTAAAGAGAAGTTTAGATCTACTTCTTTTAATTCAAGATTATCTTGTAGTTCTTCTGTAATAAATTTTTCGTTGTCGTTATCTAGTTTTTCTCCTAAATCTAATTCTAAATCTACTTCCATTTTCATATTATTGTCATTATTCATATTATTTTCGGTAATATCATTGTTAGTATTGTCAATGTTGCTAATATTGTTATCATCGGTATCCGAAATGGTATTTATTTTCAAAATAGTGGATGCACCAGATAAAGTATTCTTTTCTAAAGAATCATTGTCTGCATTAACTAAAGAATTATCTTGTTTTTGAATCTTATTAGAATTATAAGTTTTAATTAAACAATTATCAAATAACGGTTCATTATCTAAAACCATTGCTTGTCGCAATTCAATATCAATTTGAAAATTACGTGATGTAAATTTTATGCCTTGTATTTCTAAAATAGATATAATGTTGGTATCCTCTTTAACGTCTTCAATAGAAAGGGGAATTTCATTTTCATTGTAAATCTTTATAATTGGTTCATTATTTGCACCAATTTTTATATTTGTTCTTACTAAATAATATTTTCCTGATTTGTATATACGTACAACTGAGTTAAAAGCGGTTTCTACATCATTTTTATCAAGTGAATTTTGAAACCACGATTCACTTTTGTCAAATATTAATTTTTGACAAGTTTCTTCTAAATTTTCAAACCATTGAATCAAGGATTCAGAGTTATTGTCAAACATAAGATCACAATAATATTTTTTTCCAGATTTTACAAACCCTTGTCGTGTTAAACTGTTTGTGGTTTGTATATATAATGGTTTATTATTGTACAATATTTTTGTAAAATAAGCACCCCCTTGAATACCAATTGGATGTGCTAAAGATAATTTAGAAAAATCAAAATTATTATTAGGCTCAATAATATTATCCATATTATTTCAATACTATATTTTTTAAATATTTATAAGACGCAATATATAATATAAATTAAATTACCAATAATATAATTTATATAATTTATATAAAATAATAATCTCTTTTATGAAAGAAACCATTGTTCAACAATGTTTAGATATTTTAAAGAGAGAAGATGTAAAAAAAGAGTGTAAACTATTACTAAAACCAGTTTTAGATTTTATTCTATATGAAATTAATCCTTATATTTATATTACGGTAATTTTGGTTTTTATGATATTTATCATGATATTAATAATATTATTAATTTTGTTATTTATTTTAAGAAATAAATTATTTACTAATTAAATACATTATTTAGCATATTCAATAAATTATTTTAGTTCGTTAATATATAAATGGGAAAAAGATACAGTAGAAAACATACAAAAGGTGGATCTTACAGTTCCGCAAGTTCATATAATGTTGCAGTAAATGGTGACGCTAATGCCCAATTTGACAGAACATTTTCACAAGCTGGGCCTTATGCATCGGTACCCGGAAATACATTAATTGGTGCTCAAGGACAAAATTCCAATGTTGTTGGAGTACCAAAAGACTTATCTTTGATTCAAAGTGCTGGTTCTAGAAAAAGAAGACAAAGAAGTAGTAAAACACATAAATCTCATAAATCTCATACTAAAAAAGCAAGAGGAGGATTTATTGGACCATTGGTAAACGAGGCGATCGTTCCTTTTGGAATAATGGCTATGCAACAAAATTACAAAAAGGATAAAAAACTACGAGGAGGATTTTTAGGACCGGTATTGAATGAAGCGATCGTTCCTTTTGGAATTTTAGGAATGCAACAAAATTACAAAAAAAATAAATCACTGAAAGGAGGTTTTTTAGGTCCTGTACTAAACGAAGCAATCGTTCCTTTTGGAATTTTAGGAATGCAACAAAATTATAAGAAAAAATAAATTTATTATAGCATAAATAAATTAATATTATTGATTAAAATACATAATATTAATACTCGTTATCATACATTATTAAAAATGTCTTTACCCTTTCAGCGTACATGTTTTTAGGTTGATTATTTTCATCAGAGTTAAAATGTTTATGTATTTCTGAAAGATTATTTTTCTCTCTAAAAGTTCCTGTATCGTCTCTTGGTAGTAATAATTTTCTATTAGTAAAAGTTTCTTCTGATTGATAAAAATAATGTGCTATGTAAATAGGTGAATTATAATATTCAATTGCATAATCATTACTGTGATATGGGTCATTAATTGTTGAATTATTTATCCCATAATATTTCTTTTTATTTTTGATTACATAATAATGTGGATTTCCCGCATTTATTATTTGTGATGGACGAACAAATGATTTCAAATGATCATTTAAACGTAATTCAGACCTAGTATAACTTTCTAACATTAATCCGTCAGGATCTTTTTTCAAATAATTAGAACCAAAAAATAGCCAATTAATCCCTAAAGAATCAGCATGATTATAAACGGATAAGAAATGTTTGACCCCTGTAAATTTATTATTTAAAATAATAAACTCATCTGCGTCTAAATAAATCATCCAATCCATCTTTAGAAAATTGGCAATATCACGTGCTTTGTTCATTAATGTAGTTTTAACGGAATTATTGATATATGATACATTAATTATTTTTACACGTTTATCAAAATTTTTAAATACCTTGACGAGTGGTATTTTTGATTTATGATCATAAATAATTATTTTATCAAATCCAAGTAATAAATGATGAGCAGCCCATTCTTTAATATGTTTTTCATCACGTGCATTAGTAAATAAACATACTTTTTTACATGTTGTATTATTTGTATTATTTGTATTATTTGTATTATTTGTATTATTTGTATTATTTGTATTATTATCTCCAATAGAATTGCCATTATTTAAAGTAAAAATAGTTTGTGTTTGGATATTCATAATTATTTAAATTATAATATTATTTTATAAATGAATTTTGAACAAACAATTAATCAATGGATATTATTAGATAATCAACTTAAGATTTATAGTGAAAAAATAAAAGAATTACGTGAAAAAAAACATCTTATTGAAGAATCATTAACGCAATATGCATCTAAAAATAATTTATCTAATTCAACAATAGAAATAAATGATGGAAAACTAAAATTTGTGAACAGTAAAATGATTTCACCATTAACATTTAAACATATTGAAAAATCTTTAGGAGAAATAATTAAAAATACAGATCAAGTAAATACCATTTTAAATTATATTAAAAAGAATAGAGAATATAAGATTGTAAATGAATTAAAGCGATATTATAATAAGTAATTAAATAATATTTCACATTATAATATATGAATAATATGAATTATATTGGTCCTGATGAATTAATTTATAATAATGACGGTGAAATCCATAGTAGTGGTTTCAGTGTAAATTCAATAATGATGAAAAATGGTTTGTCGCCAATTTTAACATTAAATCATAATAATATTAATTCAATACAATCGGGCGGAAGTTCTATCAATAAAGTTTCTGATTTATTCAATAATTTAGTTGTACCTAACTGGACTCTCTCTTATAATTATAAAAATGGTGTTGTATATGAAGGTGGCGATAATAATTTAAAATATCAACATAATACTGACGAAAAAGAAGATGATATTATAGAAGACACAATACATGATAAATTAGTGAATATGGCGAGAGCAGATGAAAATGAAATAAAAAGTAATATTTCAAATAAAAAATCTGTTACTAAGAAAAATCTTCACATTTTTTCATCCACAAAAAATAAAAACAGTATTTCCAAAAAAAATAGAAGAAAAACAAAGTAAATTAATCAAAGTAAAACTATAATTTATATAATTTATATAAATTATATAAATCAATATGTATTTTCACACAACTAATCATTATTTTGAAAAATTAGAAGATTTAGATGAATTAAATAATTTCAAAGATTCCGAAGATTCCATTGAAGAAAAAGATAATGATTGTTTGATTTGTTTAGAAATTAAAGATAAAACGGAAACGGACTGTATAAAATTACGTAATGATCTCTATATAAAGGCATGCTTATGTGATGGTTGGATCCACTATTATTGTTTAGATATATGGTATATTAAAAATCATAAATGTCCAATTTGCTTAATATTAATGACAAAAAATGAGTCTAAACCATTAGATGAATATGATATTACGAGCAATACTATTAGAACAATTTTTAATAATATTTATTCATTATTTAATAGTAAATTTATTTTAATAATATTTTTATTATCTTTATTTTTTTATAATATTCAATTTTTACTAGTAAAAACAGTTATTTTAATGGATCACTCATAAAGTTATACTTCTTCCCACATTTTGTAATTAAACGGAGACACTGATATATCTTTTAAATTACTTTTCCAATGATCCACTTTTTTTTGAAACTCAATGTCTTTTATTGTTCTAGGATATGGAGATGCAATTTTCATTAATTCTTCTTCATCTTGCGTCATAGGTGGTTTAATTCCATAACAATTTACACCAAATTTAATATCTGGATTTGCAATATAACCACCATTAATACCAGGACGTCCACAATCGTGTTCATGATCTTTAATATTTTGTAAATTATTATAAGTATTTTGTTGTGTTGGAAATAATGCCATTTGACCATCAGACCATCCATAATTACACCATTCGCCACCATGTTTGTATGATGATTCTATTTGTTGATAACTGGCTAATTCAGCATTGAAGGATTTACATACTGCTTTTGCATCATCATATGTGTAATGATTACCTGGAATATTAAACACTTGTTTTCTAAATTTTTTTTTGTGAAGTTCTTTTTTTAATTGTTCATTTTTTTCATCTATTTTGGCTTTTTGATTTACAACTATATCAACATGTGGTTGATTTGTAAACAAGTTTTTTAAATAAGCGGTTGCACTTATTCCAAAAAAATATTGAAAACTATTTACTAGAATAAAAATAATTACCACAATTATTATGAAAAAACCTAAAAAGCTTTGCGTGTTATTAGTTGGTTCTGAAACAAATTGTTCATTAGTATTTCCTAAAGATGAAAAGAATATTAAATAAAGTATTATTATTAATATTAATATAATGAAAATTACTGGATTCAAAACTAAGTTATTTAAATAATTATACATATTCAGTGGATCTGCAGTTGATGTAGTATTTACTTCCATAATATATATTATATATAGAGTATATAATATGAGTAATTAAAATTTTTTTCTATAAAATAGAACATACGCTTTTGCCGAAACCATTGCTTCTACTGATGACACCTCTACTACACTTGTATCATTGTAATGATACCATTTCCCATTTGCGTTTTTTACATAACTGGTATAATGGCCGCCAAAAACTGTACCACTATGATTACATATACCATACAACTCATATACATATGATTTTTTTTTGTAACCTATCACGTAATTAGACAAATCTAAATTATCCAATGGAAAATCAATGAAAATTTGATTCTTTTGATTTTTGGAATTGAATCTTTTAAAATCTATTACTAAAATATTTGGAAATGACCAAAAAGATATTTTTTTTCTAATATTCATCAATTCTTTTGTTTCATCATTTAACCACGCATTTTCATTCTTTAACTCTTCGCCTTCAATGTATAAGTTTAAACAATCTATTAAAGTTGGGGTTGTATTACCTAATGGAATAGGTAAATCAATCATAAAATAAGGTTCAGGATTTTGACGTATTACTTTACCTGTATCTATACATATTATTTCGGAAACATGAACTGCATAAAAAATATTCCATATTTCTGAATATTCTTTTGTATACATTTTTTGTATCATATTAAAACATTTAATAGCTAATTGATCAGTTTCATTTTCGGGAGTTCCTGATATATGCATTTTTATTTCTCTCGCCAATGAGTTATGAAAACAATCTATCAAAAATAAAATAAACTCTGCCACATCATTCTGCTCAAAACCTGCAAAATTATAAATAGATTTCATTTGAGCGATTGCTTGAATAGTTTTGATAAACTTATTAGGACTTACTATACAATTAGTATCCCATAACATTTTTCTTAAAGCGTTCCATTCCACTAAGGTAGCTGAATCGTATTTTACTTGAATTTTTTTTAAAACTATTTCATTATTTAATAACTCATTTAATTCATATGTGTGAGATAAGATTTGCATACATGAATTAATAAAACAAGTATTTCCTAAATTAGCTAAACCACTCAAGCCTTTATTTTTGTAATTATTATAATTTTCAATTGTTTGTTCACTCATTTAACTTTACTTTAAAAATATTGTTATATATTTAAACTTATTTTAAAGTTAATATTTAAAATAATATTTTCCTATATATTATAATATGGCAAGTAATACATTCAATGATTTGAGTAACTCTGATATTTTATTTATTAATATTTTGAATTCTATTTATAATGACAATTTAAGAATTATACACCATTTAATGGATCATAATGATGAAATTATTGGTACATTAATGAGTATTATGAATAATAGGAGAAGAAATAATAATTCTACTTCTAATAGACATAGACACAGTAATAACGTCAATATAAATAATACAAATAGTTACACTAATCAACGAAGAATGTTTATTGATAATATACCATACTATTTAGATAATATGCAATTATTTACATTACCAACTTCAAACACAGAGAGAAATTCTAGTAATCGTAATAATTTTTCAAATCCAAATTTCACAAATCAATTTTCAAGAATTTTACATTCTTTTTTAGAACCAGTAAATATATCTCCAACACAAGTACAAATTCAAAATGCTACTAGGAATATAGTTTATGGAGATATTCTAGATCCGATTAATAATAGTTGTCCTATTTCATTGGAAACTTTTACAGATACATCCAATGTTACTATGATAAGACACTGTAGACATATATTTAATACAAATAGTTTAATGTCATGGTTTGATAGTAACTGTAAATGTCCTGTTTGTAGATATGATATACGAGATTATAGGGTTAATACAAATAATGCAAATATAAGTACTACAGAAGAAGAAAGTATAAGTGATGAAGAAAATGAAATTAACACCACAACTAATAATAACACAAATACTAATAATAACACAAATACTAATAATAATAATATTAATGTAAACAATACAAGTAGATTTACTTCACAAACAAGAGGGAATATTAATCCGTCATTGAATAATATATTAGAAAATTTATTTAATGAAACTTATTTAGATTTGTCAGGAAATAATACAGATAATGTTATAGACAATACTTCTTTATTGACATTATTATATCCATTAAATAGAAGGAGAGAACCACGAAGATAAAAATGATTTATTTCAAAAGATATAAAGGTTTTACGTTGTAATTCATATATAATGGAAGAATATCCAAGACATTATAAAAAATGGACTATAAATGAGATCATTCAATTACAAAGAGAATATGAATTATTAAATTTGTCTATTCAAGAAATATCTAAAAATCATAAAAGAAGTATACGATCTATTTTGTGCAAATTAGAAAAAGAAAAATTCATATTAGACTGGTATCAAGCAAAAGGTTTTGAAGAATATGTAGTTTTTCAACCAGATTTATATGAATATTATTTATATTTACGTAATAATAATAATAATTTTAAAATTGATCACTATATTCTTGATCGCGATGATGAAATAAATAGTGACAATACTAGTGTTACAAGTAGCACTTCCGATGATGATAAAAAAGAATTACATGACGATAATTTATTTAGTGTAAGAAAAATGTTTTATACCATAGTTTCTTATTTTACTAATTAATCTAATTAAATTAAATTATATAAGCCATTATTTGTATTTTATATAATTTTACAATGTTATATTTTTTTTGTTAACATAAAGAATTTAGTAATACTTGTTACACCTTGTTTTTCATTATTTGTTTCCCTCAAATATTTATCAAATAATAAGGTTTTTATTTCCTTATTTCTTAAATCTTCAATTTTACATAGACACTTATCAGGTTCACCTTTATATTTTTTCTTAATAGATTCTACTTCTTTTTTATACAAAGATAGTTTTGTTATTTTTTTCTTTTGTAACTCCCAAATTTTCTCAAGAACAAGTGCAAATACTTGTTGTACAGGTTTCATTATTTGATTTGTTATATAAAACGAATAGTCAATTTTTAACCCTTGTTCTTTAATGTAATTAGGGGTTTCAATTTTATCTCCTTGTAAAGCTTTTTTATTATTTGTATTTATATAGACAAATGGAATTCTATCTCCTGATCCAGGCTTATTACCAGGGTCTCTAGCTGTTATTCTATCTGCTAGTACTTTGTGGGCGATTGATTGTGGATTTTTATAACCTGAACGTAATGATTTTGTGATAATTAATTTATCCATAGGATATTTTTCATCTACTATATTTTGTAATGATGTTTGTAAAAATTCTATTGCTCTACTAATGTTTTGTTCTTTCATTAAAATATCTATTATACCACCATAAATATCTTTTACTATAGGAGCATTATCTCGTCTTTTTAATACAATACCCATTTCTTTACGTTTACACTTATTAGGATCTGTTTCATAAAGCATGCCCACGTATCTTTTCTTGGATAGCAAACAAAATGGCATGAAGGTTTTTTCATATTCTAAATCATGTGGACCTTTTAGTAAACTAGATGCTAAATGTCCTGCCTCTTGCGCCAATTCAATAGTAATTTCTAATGCTTCTTTACCACGAATAGGTTTACCTTCTGGAGTCTGTAAATTAAATGTGAAGAATACCGAGTCCGTATTGTGAACAATTATGTTTCCTATTCCAGCAGCAAAATGGTGATTTTCGGTTGTTAAATCATATACATATCCTTCATATTGTATTTCTTGCATTTTTGTAATATTTTTACTACTTTTTTTCAACTTGTCAAGTATTATTATTACAGAATTATCTTTTTCTGCTGTAATATGATATTCAAAATGATTTTTACTATTTAAATAATTAATATATTTTGCAGCATTAATAATATCTTGACAATGATAAATATAAATAGAATTATTTTGTATGTATGGATTATCAATACAAATATCATTTAAACAATTATGTAGAAGAGGAGTTCCAACTGTAAGATCATTTGGTGTAATAGGATTAGCAAAAATATCTAATAAGGAATGATCGTCTGTAACATCTACTAACCCTTGATCAGTAGAAATCCTTACCATTTTTTTATGAGGAGCTAGACTATGTCTTATAACGCGATGTAGTGTTGTCCAACCTTTATCACTCCATGTTTCAATACCTTCTAATTCACAAAACTCTTTTTCTTGTTTTCCAGGTTCTGTACAAGTAACCCATTTATTATTACCATATTTTTCAGCTAAATTTTCAATTGTAACAATATCAATTATTCCATTATGTTTTACATAAACAGGTGTGTAATTTGCAACACTGTCGCCATATATATATTCGGCTTTTGTTAAAACCGGACCGTGATCTTTTGTATTACAAATCGCATCTCCATAACATTCTTCTATAATTTTTTTAGCATATGTTAATAAAAGTCTACCTGTTGCAGTAGTACAAGCCGCAATGTCTTTTTCATAAAATGTACTTGTTTTAGCACCACATTGACCATACAATGAATTTGCAGTTACTTTATACCCTAATTGTCTTTTGTCCAATACATTCTTCATGAACTCATCATTTTGTTGTGGTATTAATTTACGGGTTGATTTTCTAGCAATCAATAGTTCTTCTAGAATAGAAGGCATAATAGCTTTTCCTTCTGGGAATTGTGCGAATCTACATATTTTTGTTCCTGATTTCACTTTTTCAGCGGCAGATTTTGGCGTTTTACGTATATATTTGAATGTGTCGTATGTTATATTTACATATTCATAACCAGGTAAATTATCATATATAAACTTTCCGTCATCATCTTTTTCACCCCATTCTTCTATTAAATTTCCAGATAGATCATATTCATGCGTCCAAACTTTACTATCATGTGAAAGATTTTCACTAATCATGGAGCTCGGATATAAAGATGCATAATCTACACATGCAACTGGATTGTCCAAATATAAATCACATTTGGGATCTAAGACAATTGCACCTTCATACCCTTCATCTAAATCTCCTTTTTCAATAACAGGAATTAATGTACGTTTTTCCCGACATTTCTTTGCAACATAACTGGTAAGTTTTATTCCTTGACCTCGCATTACCAAAAAGTTGATTGGTACACTACAAATTTTAGCCATCTCTATAAAACCAGTTAAAACATCTACTTTGTTGAATAAATAATGAACTAAGTTACAATCTTGAATACAGTATTTTGCAATGACTGATCTGTCATCGGCAGTTCCGTTTGTCATTCTAAAAATATCTTTTGGTGTTACATCATCTTTTGCTAAACACCAACGAACCTTTTTATTCATATCTGGGTTAATGAGTCCATCAATTTTAAATTTAGATTCTTCTTTATTTATAGAAGTTACTTTGAATTTTGCACCATCCTCATAATAATCAACAGAATGTCCAATTTCTTCTAAGTGAATAAAACTTCCTTCTAATAATCCGGTTAAATTGGTAGTTTTAATTTCTGTTTTAAAACCAGTATGTTCAAAACTTTTAATATAATCACCTATAAAATGACCTGCGACATAGTCCAATTTATACGAAGTTAAATTTTCTTCTCGTCGGAAGAAATTATATAAATCTACTTGCAACCGACCATTCATCTTGATAAATTTTAAATCATGTTGCCCACTAGCAATTTGTATAGTGCTTTCTTCAATTTTTATTCTATTGGTTTCTTTGTCTTTTGTACCACAAACTTCATCATTGTTTCGTGATAATTTTAAAAATTCATTTACACAACCAGTTTCTTCCGCGCGCCTAAACATGAACTCATAATCAAACCCAAATATATTATAACCAATAACAATATCTGGATTTTCTTTTTGAATCAGTTTTTGCCAAGCTAATAATACTTCGCGTTCTGTATCATAACTTTCAACTATACTGTTTTGAATTGGAATATTAGAACAACTATTTAAAACAATACAATGATTTTTATATGGTTCTTTATCTCCATAATTCATAAATGTGGAACCAATAAATGTTACCTTATCACCTTCTAATTTTGGAAAATTAATATTTAAAGAATTGTTCAATTCAAATAGTTTGCCTTCGCGTTCATAATTTTTATCACATAAAATATCTACAATAGTAGCTTTGACGTCATTGTATTGTTTAATATGTTTCTTATGATTATATTCATATTCATCTTCGCCTTCCTCCAAATGATTCATTTTTTCAAACATTTCTTCAATAGTTAGAGACTCTGTATTTGTATTAGTGTTTTTATTTACTGTACGTACACTAGTTTCCAACCATTTTTCACACATATTTTCTACATCTTCTTTTGTTTTTGGTACATTTTTTGGATATACTAAATCTATGTTGTTCATATTTTCATATCCAAAAGCAGTCAATATAATTCGTTGCAATATATTTTTACATAGTTCTTTTGTTATATCCATTTTAAGAGTTTCAAAATATTCAATAATATTGGTTGCTAATTTTTTGTAGGATTTTATAGGAACCGGAAAATCTCCATGACTACTACTGGCTTCTATATCAAAACTCATTATTTTATAAGGAACCCGAGTTTCCTTATCATTTAATGCAATAATATGTTTATAATTTACAATGTATTCATAATTACATGTTGTTTGCTTACTATCAGAAGTAAGTTCAATAGTTTTATTTTTTGGCATTGCTATCCAACCAGATGGACTAATATCACGGATATGAAATAAACGAAGTAATGGTGGAATATTTGCTTCGTACAATTTTATATTTGTATTTTCAAAAGATAATCCATCTTTAAATAGTTTGTGACCTTTGTTATAATCAGTATACCATAAATTTTTGACTTTATTATAAACATTCATATTTTTAAATTCTAATTTGATAAATTTATGTTCTTTTCCTCCGTCAAAACCATATAATTTTTTACGTTTAATAATTAAACATTCGGTAATAGAATTTTCATAATATTTTCCAATCTTTTTTTTGATAAATGTGAGAAAGTTATTTTTCGTTACAGTGTTCCATTTATCATTTACCATAAGATAAAAGAATGGTTTAAACTCTTCTACACGTATTGAACATGTTTCACCTCGTTCATTTAATCCAAACATTTGAATAATAAACTCAGATGAATCCGTTTTTGGTTTGTTAACATCACTTCCTGAATCACTGTTTGCACATTCTGTTTGATTGTAAACATTGAAATCAAAAACTCTGAAAATGTGTTCCATTTTATTTAATATATATTGTATCATAATTTTATCTCATTTTATCCTTTTCATTTTTATTTTATTTAGACTAAAATATTATAAATAAATAGTTTATTTATAATATATGAGTGGTAAACCAATTATAGCGGTAGCAGTTTTTAATTCAGATAAAATAAAAGGTGTTGTTCATTTTGTAGAAGATTTAGATAATCACAATGTAATTATTCGTATCCATATTAATGGACTTAATAAAAATAGTTTGCATGGGTTTCATATTCATGAAGCTGGAGATTTAACGGATCAATGTACTAGTATGTGTGCACATTTTAATCCTTATAACAAGACACATGGTTGTCCAGGTATGAAAGAAAGACACGTTGGAGATTTGGGTAATCTTAAAACTAACTCAAAAGGAGAAGCGAATTATACTATGGTAGACGATTGTATAAAATTACGTGGAACAAAATCTAATATTATTGGTCGTGGATTGATAATTCACGCAGAACCGGATGACTGTGGGTTGGGTAATGAGACAGATAGTTTGACAACTGGACACGCAGGAAAAAGAATTGCATGCGCAGTTATTGGTTATGCAAAGGAAAATTATGTGTAAATTTTTGGAAAATTATTTTCTTTTGTGTGTCTTACGTTTTTTACTTGATTTCAATTTCTTAGTTTTTCTTTTAAATAAATTTATTTTTTTTCTTCCATATTTACAATGTTGTTTTTGAGAAAACCCTTTGGGATGTTTGCAATTAATCATTCTTTTATATTTTAGTGTCCATTTACCCCCGCGCATTTCATTTGGAGATATTGTAGAATCAATCCATTCTACAAAGGAGTCAATAGTTCTATCTTTGTTGTTAATATCAGAATCTTCATAATCTGTGTACGTTTTTCCTTTATTAGTTATGTGATATATGGCTGGAAAACCATTTGGTTCAATATTTAAATTTTTAAATTCTTTCATAAGGGATTGATCAACATCTGCAATGATAACATTATCATCGTATTTATCCGATAACACATTTTCTAATTTTTCCCATTCTGGTCTGGTAGCATTACATGGACCACAACCTTCCAAATAAAATAATACAAAAATATTTTTCTCTGTATTCAAATATTTATTCAAAGAATCGGTATTTTCTGTTGTAGGATCAATATGTAAAACAATCATTTAATATTTAACTTAATTAGTGTTATAATATACAAATAGAAAATATAAATAATATATATATAAATTTATATATATATATTATATGACGTTATTGACATTATTATTTATAATAGTATTTTTAATAGGATTATATTTTTACGCAAAAACAAGTGACCCTAAATATAATGAAGGATTAACAAATAATAATAATAATGAAGTAAGATGTCCTAATTTACTTATTCAAAAAGGTTCTAGATTTTATCTATATAATTCAAAAATTAAACAAGTGCCAGGAGTCAATCCCGTAGAATTTGATAATTTAGAAGATTATACAGAATTTTTAGATTGGCAAAGAAGTTATGGTATTCGTTGTCCTGTTCTTTATTTACAGCAAACATATGATACACAAGGAAATTCTGTTTACAAAGTAAGACCTAGTGTATCTGATTTAAAAGGTGGTCTACCTCCTTCTAGTATTTTATCAACAACCCCAAGTGAACAGGGTAATATGGCGCCGAGTATTGGTAGTTCTGTTGGTAACTTAATTAAAGAGGATTCTTTGAATGTAAATATAACTCAACGTGCACCACCCAACCCTACATTATTAGTAGACGCCACAAGAAATGACCCACCTTATAATAAAAATTCTTATCCAGCATTTGATCCTTCACGATACTATCTAGGTACAACTACACCTTTAGACAAAATTATTAGTAAAGAAGAACACATGTTATACAGTCCTAATCCAATGGATACTAATTGGGGTGGATCTGAATTTACACAATCATTAATTGATCAGGGATATTATAAAGACAATGAAGTTATGATTAGGGTTTAATACAAAAATATTATTTTACAGTTGCATTTGTCACGTAAAATAATATAATATAATTACTTAGTAGAGTCTACAAATTTCATTACGTTATTTAATGCAGTCTTTGCAGTGCTTAATTCATTTAATTTGGCAAAAGATGGCATTGGATTAGAATTATCAATATTTAATACTGTTTTTAACATCATAGTATTTATTAAATCATCTACATTTAATATTGTATTTTCATAATCACTTCTATATTTACTAATTAATAATTCATCCAGATTTTTAATAGTAACAGATTTAATATTTGCAGCATAATTTTTTGCACTGCCTGCAATACCATTGGAACTAGAAACAGACGGAGTATTATTTTCTAACCCTTCTTTAAAATTTAAATTTCTAAATATGTAATAAGCAATAAAACAAATGAAGAGTACTAAAAGTAAATTAAGAATTTGTTTGTCCATATAATTCTATTTTAGATTATTATTTTTTTAATAAAAATTTTATTAAATTTGTTATGGAAGTTTTTGTTATTTTCCTGGTTTGACCTTTATTATTTGTATAGCAAATGTCATTTAAACAATTTGCATTTTCTTCTAAAGATTTTATTAAATTTACAATAGTTTTGAATTTTTCTATTATATGAATCGCTGTATTTGTACTGATACCTGGAATTTGACATAACATAATTTCATCAATATTATCTGTTGTAATATTTTCTTTTTTTGTTTTTTTAACAACACTTATATAATTTTTATCTTCTTTGCTATTTGATGTAGTGTTTTCTTCAATATGTTCAATTTCAATTAAATTATCACTACAAACTTCGTTTTCAATAGGTTCTTCGCTTTTATTTTTTGAGATAGGTTTATTAGAATAAAAACCTTTTCTATCTACAGTTTGACCCTTCATTAATTTCATTGTACAGTTGCATATAAATAAAGCTGTTTCATCTAAATTAAATGTTCTTATCACGGAGAATCCTTTGTAATAATTGAGAGAGAAAATGGCAGAATATAATGTGAGTTTTTCAAATTTAGATTCTCTAAACATATTCATTTTATTCATGTCTCCCTCTATTAAATACATAATGTTATGATTGTGTAGAGTATTACCATTTAAGCGGAAGGATTGTTCTTCATAGCGACCATCCTTTATACTGGATAATAAATCAGCAACAGTTTTTCGCTCTATTATTAAAATATCTTCATTGTTATTACAAATTATAATATCACCAATAGGCAAATTTTCTGTCAAAACTTTTAGATTCTTAAAACTAGGAATATTAGAGATGTAAAACAATATTTTTTCTTGTAATTCCTTCTCACGATAATCTATTTTAATAAACATTTCCAATGATTAAATAGTTTAATAAATTGTTATTAAATTATTTTATTACTAAATAGTATTTTTATTTAATACTATGTTTAACCCATATTACCACCAATAGTGGCTCTGTATCCGTATTTTTGTGTTTGAATAGTGAAATTTGGAACACATTTTGTTGGAAGAGATTGTGGGGCTCTTCTTAATGTAGGATTACTTTGCATGAAAAACCCCTGACGAGAAACGATGCCGGCCTTTTTGGCAGTTCCACCGCACACGTTCGTTCTATTGCATATGCTAGCGGCATTCCTGGCGCTTTTACTTGAATTCATCAGTACCATTTTTATATACTACAAAAATATTTTATTTATTATAGTTGTGTGTTAAAAATATTTTATTCCTCTAAATATTTGAAAATAAAATTTTTGGAAGTTTTTTGTTTCTTATATAAAACGGCTTTTATTCCACTTGTACAAATATTCAAAATATCTCCTGCCTCTTTTATTGAATTAAATTTATTAAGTTCATTCATTTCTAAATCATATTGTATAATTGGCCTAGTATATTTTTTCTTGATATTGTTAGTATAATTGTGTTTATTATTTTCGGAACAAGTTACCCATTCTAAATTTTCTAAACAATTATTTGTTTTATTACCATCAATATGATTAACAAAACATTTATTTCCAATATTAGGAATGAACATTAAAGCAACCAGACGATGTAAAGAAAATTTTTGTTTATTAACTCTTACATAAATATATCCACTATGATGTGGTTTATAATATTTCATAATAATTCCCTTATTATTTTTGAATCTTCCTAAATTAGATATGTAGTAATTATCACATTTAAAACCTTCTATTTTAATTTCTTTCCATATCTCATTTTCATAAGAAATTTGTTCTTCCAATCGCCATTTATAACCAAATGATGATTTATATATTCCTCTTATTGCATTACTTACATTTGTTCTACCAGAATGAACATTTTTTGCTAAATTATTATTATATAACCATATACCTGCAGTTTCAATAGAGTCATATTTTTCTATTACGTTATTTGTATTTTTATCAATTCTGTAAACAGATTTATTTTGATTTGTTGTTTGAATTAATCCTTTGCATTTATGTAAATTATTTTCTAAAGGTGTATTCCATTCAAGATTAGTAACATTATTATTCAATGGGTTTTTATCAATATGATTAACGTGGTGTTTATTCTCAGGGTTTGATATGAATGCTAATGCTACAAGTCTATGAATTGGAAATGTTTTTACTTTGCTATTTTTGGACATTCCAACTATAACATATCCGCCTGATATACAATTTTTCAAAAGTCTACCAGTTTTTATATTCTTTACTCTACCTAAATTACTAACCTCATAATTTTCAAAACCGTCAATCTTTATCCAGTTTTCATTGTCCTCCATATATATTACAAACCATTTTATTTAAGCTATTTTCTAAAAAATAATATATTAATTGCGCTTAAATAATTCTCAAACCCACTTAAAGCCATGATCAGAAGTATATACAACGTAATGACAGATAATAAAATAGCTCATGACGATGACATCATTAAAACTGAAGAGGGCTTAATATTTAATCCATTTAATCCGTTAAATATTAAGATCACAATAGATGAAGTAAAACAAATTCTTTCTAAATATGGCATACCTCCTACAATAAATAATATGGCACTTTATGAACGCGCATTTGTTCATAGATCTTATACAAAGAGACCTAATTTTGAAAATATTGCACAAAACATAACTATTGTAGAACGTCCTTCAGATTGTATGCCATTAAGCAGTAAATCCAATGAACGTCTTGAATTTTTAGGAGATGGTATTTTAGAATTGGTTACAAAATATTATTTGTACAGACGATTTCCCAAGGAAAATGAAGGATTTATGACAGAAAAGAAAATAGCTATTGTTAAAAACGAAGCTATTGGAAAAATTGCATTAGAGATGGGTTTACACAAATGGTTAATTATATCTAAACACGCAGAGGAAAAAAAAATTCGGACCAATTTAAAAAAATTGGGTTGTTTATTTGAGTCATTTTTAGGAGCACTATTCTTAGATTTTAATAAAATTACAGTGAAAGATCAGGATGGTTGGTTTCAAAGTATGTTTGTAACTGGTCCAGGATTTCAAATGGCACAAAAGTTTGTGGAAAATATCTTTGAAAAACATATTGATTGGATATCCTTAATTACCAATGATGATAATTATAAAAATATTCTTCAAGTGAAAATACAAAAGGAATTCAAAGTAACGCCACATTATTTAGAAATTGAACACGATACTGAATTAGGATACAAAATGGGTGTTTATTTATGTCTAGGTCAACCAATTCACAGTGTAACACATAATGATTCTGTTCATATTTCTTATTTTAAAACCTATAAATCTATTCATGATTTCGTTGCAGAAAATAGTAAAATATTTTTATTTATGGGAGAAGGACAACACAAAATCAAACGAAAGGCCGAACAAATTGCTTGTAATGAGGCAATCAATTTTATTGAAGAAAATAATGGAAATATGGAACTATGTGAAATTGGTGAAGAATAAATATAAAAGCATAAATTTATTCTATTTAAATTATATAAGCATTAACAAATGAATCCTTTAGAAAAAATAAAACAAAAATTAATGTCTAAACCAATTTTAAATGAATTAAAACCTGTTGTAGTCGCTATTAGACCACTAGAAGAAGGTGAAATACCAGAACAACAAGAACAAAAAGAGGCAACTAAAATGGTAATCATAGACGAAAATAATAAACATTATAATCGTAATGATTTTTTATTAAAATTGGCTGAAAATAAAAAAACGAAAGTTAGAGTTAAACCATTATTAGAAAATGTGGAAGCAACTAAACAAATAGAACCAATACCTGCACCTGAACCAATGCCTTTACCTGTACCTGCTAAAAAGGTAAAAAAAATGGCAAAAAAAACTCTTCTTATAATTGAAGAAGACGAAGATAATGAAAAAATCAACGCAGAAGAATTACCTGGTGTAGAGAAGGCTGATGTTATTACTGAAAAAAATGAACCAGAACCTGCGAAAATGCCTAAAAGGGGACGTACTACTCAAAAAATAGAAAGAGGTATTGCAGTATTAGGACCAGAAAATGTAGTAGAAATCGGCGACACACCTTTATCTCAAAGATTAGCAAAGAAAGAACCTCCTGTTATCATAAAGGTTTCTAGTTATTACATGAACAATCGTGAGATTTTTGTAAATTTTATAAACTCTTTATTTGAACCATACAAAAAAGAACTAGAAAAAATGAATGCAAATATTTCTTGTGACACAATCGGTAAAGATAATAAAGAAGATGCAGGGTTTTCTCTTTTAACACATCAAAAAATTGTAAGGGACTATTTGAATCTATTTACACCATATCGTGGATTATTACTATACCACGGTTTAGGTGCGGGGAAATGTCACAAAAAAGGCACGCAAATTATAATGTCAAATGGAGAAATAAAATTAATAGAAGATATTAAAGTTGGAGATTTATTAATGGGAGATGATTCTACGCCTAGAACAGTGACTTCTTTAGCAAGAGGTCGCGATAAAATGTATGACATTGTTCCAGTAAAAGGTGAAAAATATACTGTAAATCAAGAACATATTTTATGTCTACGTGCTTCAGGATTTCCTAAATTATCATGTAATAATCATAAATCAAATACTAATTTTAATGTTCAATGGTTAGAAAATAATATTTTTTGTTCCAAAACATTTACATTCAAACCAAACGATAATAAAAATAAAGAAGAAATGAGAACTCTCGCTGAAGCATTTTTTAAAAATATACAAAATAATCCCAAGACAAATGATAATGTACTTGAGATTGCTGTAAAAGATTATTTACATTTGTCAAATAAAAAAAAAGGGTTTTTAAAAGGCTATAAAGTTGCGATTGATTTTCCTGAAAAAGAATTACCAATTGATCCATATATGATTGGTTATTGGTTAGGTGATGGTACCAGTAGTGGTGCTTCATTAACAAGTCAAGATTCAACAGTTTTATATTATTTTGCTAAAACTCTTCCAACTTATAATTTATCATTGAATTATTCATATGGATATACTTATAATATAAGTGGTAATGGTAAATATCATAACAATATTTTTTTAAATACATTAAAAGGTTTAAATTTGATAAATAACAAACACATTCCCATTATTTACAAATGTAATTCTAGAGAAAAACGTTTGAAATTATTGGCTGGATTAATAGATAGCGATGGTTGTTTATGTAATAATGGAGGTTTTGAATTCACTCAAAAAAATGAGAAATTGATGGATGATGTTATATATTTAGCTCGAAGTCTAGGTTTTTCATGTTATAAAGCAAATAAGAAGACTTCTTGGACTTATAATGGAATAAAAAATTATGGAACTTCTTGGAGAATTCATATAAATGGTAAAGGTATTGAGGATATTCCAACAATTATTCCAAGAAAGAAATCTGCAATAAGACAACAAATAAAAGATGTTCTTGTTACAGGAATTTCGGTTGAATATGCAGGTGAAGATGATTATTATGGTTTTACATTAGACGGTAATTGTAGATATTTAATTGGTGATTTCACAGTAACTCATAACACTTGCAGTAGTATTGCAATTGCTGAGGGTATGAAGGACACAAAAAAAATAATAATAATGTTACCAGCCTCTTTAAGAACCAATTATATGGAAGAATTAAAACATTGTGGTGATTCTTTATATAAAAAAAATCAATATTGGGAGTTTGTATCTATAAAAACAAATCCAGAAGCAATGAGTACTTTATCAGCAGTTTTAAATTTATCACAAGATTATATACGGAAACAACAAGGCGCTTGGTTTGTAAATATTACTAAACCATCTAACTATGAAGATCTTAGTTCACTAGAAAAAAAATCGTTGGATAATCAACTTAATGAAATGATTCGTAATAAATATACTTTTATTAATTATAATGGTTTACGTTTAAAACGTTTGGAAGAACTTACATCTGGGTTTACGAAAAATTTGTTTGATAATGCAGTAATAATTATTGATGAAGCTCATAATTTGATAAGTAGAATTGTGAATAAAATTAAAAAAGAAAAACTGATTCCAGAAAATGAACGGGGTGAAAAAGAATATTCACCTAAATTTCTTGCCGTAAAACTATACGAGTACTTAATGACTGCAAAAAATGCACGCATTGTATTATTGACTGGTACACCCATTATTAATTATCCAAATGAATTTGGAATACTTTTTAATATTTTACGAGGTTACATAAAAACATGGAATTTTACATTGAATATTAAAACCACTAAAAAAGTTGATAGAAATTCACTTCAAGAAATGTTGATAGGAGAGAAAACCTTGGATTTTTTAGATTATTCGCCATCCAGTAAAATTCTAACCATTACACGAAACCCTTTTGGGTTTAAAAATAAAATAAAAGAATCTAGTGGATATAAAGGCATTTCCAATGTGAAAAGAGATGATTCTGGAAGTAACATTTTGGATAGTGAATTTATTAGTGACGATGATTTTGAGAGAAAAATTATTAATATATTGAAAAAGAACGATGTTGAAGTAATACCACAAGGTATTAAGATTAAAAATCAAAAGGCATTGCCTGATGATTTTGATTTATTTGAGAATCAATATATTGATAGTGTTACAAAAAAATTGAAAAATGTAGATGCACTAAAACGACGAATTATTGGTTTATCTTCTTACTTCAAAAGTGCACAAGAAAGTTTGCTTCCAACTTTCAATAAAACACTAGGTGCTGATTATCATATTGTTAAAATTCCTATGAGTGATTTTCAATTTAAAATTTATGAATCGGCTCGTCGTGAAGAGAGAAAATTAGAGAAAGCATCAAAAAAACCACAGAAATTGGATGAATTATATAAAGAAGCTACTTCTACATATAGAATTTTTTCTAGATTGTATTGTAATTTTGTTATGAATGATAGACCTCTTCCAATGAGTAAAAAAAAGAAGGCCGAAGAGGTAAAGGAAAGTGGTGAAGATCGTGAAATAGAACAGCCTGCAGAAACAGATATCACGAAGTTATTAAAAGATGCGCGCAAAGAGGAAGTAAATGTAGATGTTAATGATGAAAATGAAGGGGAAGAAGAAGGGGATCAAATATTGGACAAAATAGGCGGCATTAGTTATAAAGAACGAATTGATGCGGCTATAAAGGACATTAAGGACAATTCCAATGATTATTTAACACCAGAAGCATTAGCACGTTTTAGTCCGAAATTTTTACATATTTTGGATAATATTAAAGACCCAGAATACATTGGTTTACATTTAGTATACAGTCAATTTAGAACTCTAGAAGGTATTGGGTTGTTTACTCTTGTTTTAGAAAAAAATGGTTTTGCTCGGTTTAAAATTAAAAAGAATGCTTCTGATATATGGGAAATAGATATTCCTGAAGCTGATATGGGTAAACCAACTTATGCCTTATATACTGGTACAGAAACCGTGGAAGAAAAAGAAATTATACGTAGAATTTACAATGGTGAATGGGATTATATTCCTACTAATTTATCTGCGGATCTAAAAAAAATTGCGCATAACAATAATATGGGTGAAATTATCAAAGTTTTAATGATTACTTCTTCAGGATCAGAGGGTATTAATCTTAGAAATACCAGGTATGTACATATCATGGAGCCTTATTGGCATCCTGTAAGAATGGAACAAGTAATTGGACGTGCAAGACGTATTTGTAGTCATAAAAATTTACCTCGTGCATTACAAACAGTAGAAGTATTTGTATATTTGATGGTTTTATCTGAGGAACAATTGAAATCAGATCATGCAATTGAATTAAAAAGAAAGGATTTATCCAAGGGTGATCCTAAGGTTCCTGTTACTAGTGATCAATTGTTATATGAAATTTCTGAAATTAAAGCTAATTTAACATTACAGTTAACCGACGCAATAAAAGAATCCGCATTTGATTGCTATATTTATTCTAATGGTAAATGTATGAATTTTGGTGATCCTACAAACACAAAATTTAGTTATGTACCAGATTATACGAATCAACAAAATGATGTTACTATTAAAGTTAACAAGAGAAAAATTGAATGGGAGGGAAAACCAATTACATTGAATGGAACAGAATATGTTTATAGAAGAATGAGTCCAAAATTATTGAATATTTACGATAAAAAATCTTATTTACAAGCATTAGAAAATCCCGATATGATTCCGGTTCAAATAGGCACATTGGAAATAAATGAAAAGGGACAACAAATTTTTAAGCCACTAGTAACATAAAGATAAAATAAATCCAAGGATTTCTTTTTCTTCAGCGGTCAAGTTATTGTAAATCATATTAATTTCGTATATTTTTGAAACTATATTTTCTTTTTTTTCCAAAATAAGAGATCTTGTTTTATATAATGTTTTTTTGTAATATTCGCGTAATATCTTTGTTTTATCGCTTGCAATATAAATGCGTAATAATGCATTACGTATTCGTAAATTATTTAAATTGGCTGCATTTGCTATTATTACAAAATTTACTATTATTAAAAAGAGTACAAAGATTTTCATTTGTATTTTCATGTAGTTAAATTGTGTATGTAGTAAATATTTGTATAATTTATTATTTTATTATACAAATTATTTCAATTTTTTAATTTTTCTAAAATCAAATCCAACTTTTCATTCATTTTGGAGATGTCATTTTTAATTTCATCAATTTGAAATTGGTAATGATAATTTTGATTTTTATTTTCATTCTTATCATTTGTATCATTATTAACAGTTACAACCTTTAGTTTTTTAAAAATATCAGACTCGTCTTCTTCATAAATCTCTTTTTCTTGTATAATTTGTTCATCTTCCCAATATATATGTTTATTAATATTGATTTTTTCATTTTTAATAGAAGTATCTTGTGGTTTTAACCAGTTTTCGTCTAAGCTAGAAGAACTGTTTTTATTCGTGTTATTAATCAATTCAATATCATAATTACGCTGGTCCTTTATTCTTTTTATTTCTAATTCTAATTCACTGATAGGTTCATCTATTCTATCACTAAAATTTGGGGTAGGTGGTACTGGTAATTTCATAGCATTAGTAAACTCTTCTTGTTTTTTGGTGAGTTCTTTTTCAAAAAGACTGATTCTATCATTATGTATATCTTCATATGTAATAGATTGTTTTATTGGTTCTTCTGGATGTATTTTAATTTTTTTATATTGAGTTTGTTGTGGTATATTATTTATATTTGTAGTATTATTATTGTTTGGTGTAGTAACTTTTATAACATAATTTATCATTAATAATATATATTTTTTATTTAATTCTATCAAAGATTTACAATTATCAACTTCTTTTAAATAAAAATCATTAATATTAGATTCAAAAATCTGTAAAAGATTATTTAGTTTTAATTCAGTATTACATAATTGTTTAATTAACGATTCATCTATTAACACGTCCCATAATAAGCGTATATTTTCTTTTTCTAAAAATTTTTTCATTGACATTATTATATTGTATTATATATAATATAATAAATTATACTTTAATATTTTATCCATTAATTATTTATAGTTGTTCATTAAAATATATTTTTCTGAAATTTTCCATGTATTTATCCTTTAATATATGAGTTTTTAAATAATGCTCTGTTAATTTATCTTCCAACATATGAGCAATAAAAAATATACTGTAAATTCCACATTCTGTATTTCCATATTGATGTTCTACTGGATGATTTTCATCATAAGTAAAATTAATTTTAGGTGTATAATCTTTACCTTGTAATTTAAGTCTTTCTACAAAATTTTTTATTTCGTCTGGTGCACTTCTACCTACGCTGTCAAAGAAAAAGATCTTTCCTTTTTTAATATTAATAAACATAGAAATCCAATGTTTACCTGGTTTATCATGTGTATCTGTGTTAAAAATAATACCAATTTTGGTTTTACCTTCTTTTATTTGTTGTTTCAGATTAAAATTACATAGTTCTTCCCAAACACATTCACCATAAATTTTTTTCTTGTCAAAATCTATTGGCGATGGTCCAATAAAATCAAAACATTTATACGCTTTTTCATATTGTTTCATCACTTTTATAATATCAATACTGGATAACCATTCATTCGGATTTTTTTTCCATTCACGTGGATATTCTGGTGCAAAAGAGTCTTTAAAATTTTCATCTAAGTTACCAAATTCATCTTTTTGTTTTAACCAACATGATTCTTTATTACATACATTACTCAAATAATTTGAAAGCAGCCTGTGTATTTCTTTACTATCATTACTTGTTATTTTTTCATCTGGGTGACGTAAATTCCATCTATCTCTTAATTTGAATAATGAAGTCTCCGTATAACAGGTAAAATCTTTTATTTCTTTCTTATCCTTTGGACTACAATTAATTTTATTTAATTTAACGTCATGGTTTTTTAATGTATGATTATGTTTTTTATGGTGAACAGTCTCTTTATTGGAATATAAACCACGTCCTTTTTGATGTAATTTTCTTGTTTTTTTTTTTTAAATTTTTTTATTATTTTTTTTTTTTTTTTTTTTTTTTACCTTACTTTTTTTTAATTTTTTTTTTTTTTTTTTTTCTTTT
>Ga0114968_10000269_pt1 | contig 38518 bp, 36 predicted proteins | sample M_130807_EF_Meta_FD_87020 | JGI IMG/M metagenome (GOLD analysis project Ga0114968, IMG submission 87020) | Freshwater microbial communities from Lake Montjoie, Canada to study carbon cycling - M_130807_EF_MetaG | ecosystem: Environmental > Aquatic > Freshwater > Lake | place: Lake Montjoie... | reverse complement strand
GTCAATGGACAGGAAGTGGCCTACTTTGTGGATGACCTCGATGCACGAGGCTTTATTGGGCTTCAGGTGCACAGCATCCAAAATAAGGAAGACGAGGGCCGAAAAACGTATTTTAGGAATGTGAGGATTCAAACAGAAAACTTGAAACCGCTACCCTTCAAAAAGCCCGTTTTTGTGGTCAGCACCGGAAAAAATAATTTGACGCCAGAGGAGAAATCTCAAGGCTGGAAACTCCTCTTTGATGGAGTTTCTTCTACAGGTTGGGAAAGCGCTCGAAAAGAAGCCTTCCCAAAAGAAGGATGGACCATTGAAGATGGAATCCTAACGATCCAAAAATCCGATGGCAGTGAAGCAAGAACTTTTGGTGATATCGTCACCACCGAGCAGTACAGTGCATTTGACCTCGCTTTTGACTTCAAACTCACAGACGGGGCAAATAGTGGCCTGAAGTATTTTGTGACTTTAGCAGAAGGCAATACAGGCTCCGCGATAGGTCTCGAATACCAAATTCTGGACGACGCCCTGCATCCAGACGCCAAAATGGGCCGCGATGGCAACCGTACCCTTGCCTCCTTATACGACCTCATCAAAGCGGAAAAGCAAGCAAGATTTGTTCGTAAACCCGGAGAATGGAACCAAGGCAGAATTGTGGTGTATCCCAACAATAAGGTGGAGCATTACCTCAACGGCGTAAAAGTATTGGAGTACGAACGAGGCTCTCAAGCTTACCGAGACCTAGTGGCCATCAGCAAATATGTGGTTTGGAATAAATTTGGTGAGGCCCCATCGGGTCGCATCCTTCTCCAAGATCACGGAGATCAAGTGAGCTATAAAAATATTAAAATCAAGACCCTTCAATAAGACCATAAACCCTTCCAATCATGTCGAAGTCAAACCGAAGAACCTTTATCAAAAAAAGCGCAGCTGTAACGCTAGGATTTTCTGCCCTCGGATCGCTTAGCTTTTCTCCCAAATCCTATGCGCGAATTGTGGGCGCAAACGACCGCCTGAACGTAGCAATTGCTGGATTAGGTAGGAGATTAAGCGCATATTACGAGCCTATTGGCTTGAAAAGTAGCAATGTGAATTTGCTGTACCTCTGTGATGCGATGCAGTCCCAGATGCCCAAGGCAGCCAAAGGATTTGAAAAATGGATCGACTACCAACCTAAGCAAGAGCAAAATATCTTCAAGGTTTTGGATGACAAAGAAGTGGATGTATTGATCAACGCTACACCTGACCACTGGCATGCACCTGGCACCTGGCTGGCACTCGAAAGAGGCAAACATGTATATGTGGAGAAGCCTTGCTCCCACAACCCGCGGGAAGGTGAAGTGCTCGTGGCTCTCCAGAAGAAATACAACAAGGTAGTTCAAATGGGCAACCAGCAGCGCTCTGCCCCCGAAAGTAAGGAGATCATTAAAGCCATCCACGAGGGAGTGATTGGAAAAGTGTACTTTGCCAAGGCTTTTTACAGCAACTCTCGAGGATCGGTGATTAACCCAATTCAACAAGCACCTCCAGCAGGCTTGGATTGGGACCTTTTCCAAGGCCCAGCACCTCGAAAACCTTATTTTCACGACACTTGGGACTACAATTGGCATTGGTATGGCTGGGATTACGGTACTGCCGAAACAGGCAACAATGCAACCCATGAATTGGATATAGCTCGTTGGGCACTCCAAGTGGAATTTCCAAAAGCAGTATCCGTGGTAGCAGGAAAAATGCACTACCCAGAAGACGGATGGACCATGTACGACACCATGGACGCTACCTTCGAGTTTGGTGAAGGAAAGGTGATTCAATGGGACGGAAAAAGCCGAAACAACTACAAAACCTATGGTTCCGACAGAGGAACAATCATTTATGGTTCGGAAGGTACAGTGTATGTAGACCGAGGTGGCTACCGACTGATAGACAGATCTGGGAAAGAAATCAAATCCAATCAGGCCAACAACAACGAAGGGGGTACTGCTCTTGGCGGTGGAGGTGACATGAGTACACTGCACATTGTCAACTTCTTCAATGCAGTGCGAGGCACAGAAAAGCAAAACTCGACCATTGAAGAGGGCGCTGTATCTACCCTACTCTGTCATTTAGCCAATATCAGTAGCCGTACAGGAGAATCCTTGACCTGTGATCCAAGCAATGGACACATCATCAATTCCCCGAAGGCAATGGCCTTATGGAGTAGAGAGTACGAAAAAGGTTGGGCTCCACCAGTGATCTAATTTTCTTGCTGAAGAATACTTAGATAACAATTTCTGCCATTACGTCAAAATTCAGTAACTCATCTCCTAGCATTTCATTATTCTAGATAATGACCCAATTAATCCAAAATTCCCAGTTCCTTTCGGATGATTTTTTATTGAAAAATAAATTTTCCCAGCGGCTCTTTCATGGATATGCGAAGGATCTTCCCATCATCGATTACCACAACCACCTCCCACCTGCCGAAATAGCAACCAATCGGAAGTTTGAAAACATCAGTGCGCTTTGGCTAGCTGGAGATCACTACAAGTGGCGAGCGATGCGAACCCTAGGAATTGACGAATACTACATCACAGGAAATGCTTCGGATGCGGAAAAATTCGATAAGTGGGCCTATACCCTACCCTATGCACTCAGAAACCCCCTATTCCATTGGAGTGCGCTGGAGATGAAGCGGTATTTTGGGATTACCGATCTCCTTTCACCGACCAATTCGTCTAAAATTTATTCCACTACCTCAGAAATTCTCCAAGAGGAGTCTTTTCGTACACGTGGGCTACTCGAACGCATGAAGGTGGAAGTGGTGGGCACCACAGACGATCCCACAGACGACCTAAGCCATCACCTTGCTTACAGAAATGAAGGCTTATCCATGGGCATTTACCCTACTTTTCGACCAGACAAAGCGTTTGCGATCGGGCATCCCCAAAACTACAAAAACTATCTTCTGACCTTAGGATCTGCTGCAGGAATGGAGATTAGTTCCTTTGATACCTTGATGGAGGCACTCTACAAGCGAATAGACTTCTTTCATTCCATGGGATGCCGAGTAGCGGACCATGGCCTTGAGCGCTTGAGTTTTTCAAGGGATAGCCACTTAGCTACGGATCGTATTTTCCAAAATACCCTAGCCGGTAACCCTCCTACAGCCACTGAACAAGAATTCTTTACCTTCCAGGTACTTACCCTACTTTCCAAACAGTACCATGCCAAGGGTTGGGTCCAACAATTCCACCTCGGTGCGCTCCGCAATACCAACGAGCGAATGGCCTTGCGCTTGGGTGCAGACACTGGATTTGACTCCATTGGAGATTTTGATCAAGCCAAATCCCTTGCTAGCTTCTTCAATGAATTGGACAAAACGGACCAATTGGCCAAAACCGTGATCTATAACCTTAACCCCAGAGACAACGAGGTATTTGCCTCCATGATCGGCAACTTCAACGACGGTTCGATCAAAGGAAAAATGCAGTATGGCTCTGGATGGTGGTACCTAGACCAGAAAGATGGCATGGAAAAACAACTGAATGCCCTTTCAAATCTGGGCTTATTGAGTTGCTTCATCGGAATGCTCACCGACTCGAGAAGTTTTCTATCCTTTCCAAGACACGAATATTTCCGTAGGATCTTGTGTCAACTAATTGGACAGGAAGTGGAACAAGGGGAATTGCCATGGGATGAGCAATGGCTTGGAAAAATCATCCAAGACATCTGCTACTACAATGCCAAAACCTACTTCAATTTTAGTCCACAAAATTTTAGCCCTACCTCATGACATCCAGAGATTTATTTGACTTAAAAGGAACGAAAATTCTATTTTCTGGAGCCACAGGGGTACTTGGAACAAGCATGGCCCTCTACCTAGCGCAGCAAGGGGCTGAACTCTTACTTTTGGGTAGAACACCCGAGAAGGTAAATGCCCTACGCGATCAAATCATTGCTGATGGAGGCAAAGCCTGGGGCTATTATGCGGATGTTACGGATGAAGAATCCTTAGCAAAAGTCAAACCGCTTATCGAGGCGCAGCATGGATCAATTGCTGTTTTGATCAATGCTGCAGGAGGAAATATGCCCGGTGCAGTGATTCGACCGGAACAAACTTTCCTAGATCTCAACACCGATGCCTTGCGGCAGGTCATGGACCTCAATTATTTGGGTACGGTATTTCCTGTCAAGGCGTTTCTCCCCTTACTCTTAAAAAACGGTGGAGGCACGATCCTCAATATCAGTTCCATGGCAGCCAGCAGACCCATGACACGAGTGGTGGGCTATGCCTCTGCCAAAGCTGCGATCGACAACCTCACCAAGTGGCTTGCTGTCGAACTTGCTAGCAAGCATGGTCCAAGCTTCCGAGTGAATGCTCTGGCACCAGGCTTTTTCTTGACCGAACAAAACAGAACACTACTCACGCAAGAGGACGGCAGTCTGACGCAACGTGGCACACAGATCATTAGCCATACACCAATGAACCGATTTGGAGAGCCTGATGATTTGTTGGGCGCCTTGCATTGGCTTTGCAGTGATGCCTCCAAGTTTGTGACGGGCACTACTGTGGCAGTCGATGGAGGCTTTAGCGCCTACTCTGGAGTTTAAATTTTTATTGCATTTCACCTAAATATCAAATGCTTATGACCTATAGAATGGAACAAACCATGCGCTGGTACGGACCCAAGGATCCAGTGAGCCTTCAAGATATCCGTCAGTCTGGCGCCACAGGAGTGGTCACCGCGCTTCACCACATTCCCAATGGGGAGGTTTGGTCAAGAGAGGAAATCATAGCTCGGAAAGCACAAATTGAAGCAGCGGGGCTTACCTGGTCGGTTGTTGAATCTGTACCCGTTCATGAGCAAATCAAAACTAGATCCGGTGCATTCCTGCAATTGATCGAAAACTACAAGCAAACGCTTCGAAACCTAGCGGCTGAAGGAGTATATACCGTCTGCTACAACTTTATGCCGATTTTGGATTGGACTCGTACCAATCTAGAATACCTGCTCCCTAACGGTGCCAAAGCCTTGTTGTATGAGAAAAAGGCGGTGATTGCCTTTGACCTATTCATCTTGCAACGACCTGAAGCCCGACAAGAATACAGTCCGGAAGAAATTGCTGACACCGAAACCTATTACCAGAATCTAAGCCCAGAATCCAAACAACTCATTTTGGACAATATCCTCAAAGGGCTCCCTGGCTCAGAAATTGGCTACACGCTAGAGGAATTTCGTGAAATGCTACAAACCTATGCTGGCATCGATGCAAAGCAGCTTGCAGAACACCTGCGTTTATTTTTAGATGCCATTACCCCCGTGGCAGAAGAAGTGGGATGCTTTTTGTGCATCCACCCGGATGACCCTCCCTTTTCACTGTATGGATTGCCGCGAGTCGTGAGCACAGCGGCCGATGCAAGACGAATTTTAAGCCAAACACCTAGTGTTCACAATGGACTAACCTTCTGTACCGGAAGCTACGGCGTACGTACAGATAACGATTTGCCCGCTATGGTACGTGAGTTTGGAGAACGCATCCATTTCCTCCATTTGCGAAGCACGAGAAGGGATGCTGCCGGAAATTTCTACGAAGACAACCACTTGGATGGCAATGTAGATATGGTTGCCGTGATCCAAGAGGTCTTGACCTGGCAAGAAAAGCGGAAAAAACGAATTCCCATGCGACCAGACCATGGACACCAGATTCTGGATGATCTGAACAAGAAAACAGCAAATCCTGGCTACACGGCTATAGGAAGATTAAAAGGACTAGCCGAACTCCGCGGAGTGGAAGAAGCATTGGTTTGGGTAGCGAACAAAAAATAAGCTGCTAGAACAGCAGTCACCAAAAGTTTCGCTTCAGATGTAGTGATTGGAGGTAATCCAGCAAAAATAATCCGTTATTTAAGTTCAAAAGAATAAATCATGGCTACCTATTATTCAAAAAGAGACCTCCATTTTCAACTTTTTGAAAATCAAAATTGCCTAGAGCTCATCCAGTACCCCTATTTTTCAGATCATTCCAAGGAAACCTTTTCCCTGATTCTGGATGCGGCAGAGCAAATTGCTGAGAAGTCCCTGTATCCTATTTTCAAGGAAATGGACCGGAATGAACCCCAACTGGAAAATGGAATTGTCAAGGTACATCCCAAAATGCGTGAAATCATCCGCCAATTTGGTACCGATGGATGGATCAATGCCATCTTCCCTTACGAAGAGGGAGGACAACAACTGCCTTGGACGATCCACCTCTCAGCTGGATTTATTTTGCAGGCAGCCAATTATTCTGCTAGTGTTTTTCCTTTTCTGACTACAGGAGCGGCAAATTTGATTCGAACCTTTGGATCCAGCGAACTTAGAGATGCCTATACACCTAAAATGTACAGCGGGGAATGGCAAGGAACCATGGCGCTTACCGAACCAGATGCAGGAAGCTCCCTTTCGGATTTATCCACCATGGCAACACTTACTACTAAGGAAGGCGTTTATTCGATCAGTGGACAAAAAATATACATCTCTGCAGGCGATCACGATGCCTGTGACAACATCATTCATTTGATGCTTGCCCGAATACAAGGTGCTCCAGCAGGCACCAAAGGCATCTCCTTATTTGTCGTTCCAAAAATCAGATTAGACGGAACCCCAAATGATGTGCTCACTCAAGGGATCTACCACAAGATGGGATACAAAGGTGCGCCTATCGTACACCTGATGATGGGAAGTGAGTCTGCCTGTGAAGGACACCTAGTAGGTGAAGCGCACCAAGGCCTCAAATACATGTTCCAAATGATGAATGAAGCTAGACTAGGAATCGGGATGAATGCCACCGCCATTGCTACAGCGGCATTTCATGCATCCTTAGACTATGCCAAAGTTCGTCCTCAAGGAAGAAACATTACCGACAGAGAGCCCAATCGGCCGCAAGTACCCATCATCCAGCATGCAGATGTCAAGCGCATGCTTTTGGTCCAAAAAAGTATCACAGAGGGTTCTTTGGCCCTATTGATCTTCTGCGGACTTCTTGGAGATCAAGTTTCTCAAGAAACAGATCCGCTTAAAAAAGGAGAACTAGAAGTATTATTGGACTTATTGATCCCAATCGCCAAAAGCTATCCATCCGAAATGGGGCTGCAAAGTACCTCCATGGCCATCCAGGTGCTTGGAGGGGCCGGTTACACGACTGATTTCCCTGTGGAACAATACTACCGAGAAGCACGAATCCATCCCATTCACGAGGGCACCACTGGCATTCATGGACTCGACTTATTGGGAAGAAAATTGCTTCTCCATGAAGGATTGGGCTGGCAAATGCTTCAAAAAGAACTCGGAATGACGATTCTGGAAGCAAAAAATCTACCGGAATTAGCTAACCTGACCGATGGATTCGAAAAATATTGCAACGAATTTGCTTCAGGAACAACTCAAATTCTATTCAAAAGAAATCAAGGACCAGACTACTTCTTGGCAGATGCTACCCTATTTTTGGAAGGTGCAGGAATCCTCTGCATGGGATGGATGTGGCTCAAGCAAGCCATCACGGCACAGCGGGCATTGGATCAAGGAACTAAGGAACAAGATTTCTATTTAGGAAAAATTGAAACGGCGCGCTTCACGATGGAATACGAGCTAGTAAAACTCAAAGGATTGCTAGAGCGATTTGCATCCACGAGCTATCCCAGCATTGCCATGAAAACCGAATGGTTTTAACTTACTTTGGTGGTGGAATCGAATTAAAAATGAAAAAAATTTTAGTTACTGGAGGAGCAGGATTTTTAGGAAGTCACCTATGCGAAAAGCTGCTGTCTGAAGGCAATCAGGTTACCTGCCTCGATAATTTTTTTTCTGGGTATAAAAGCAACATAGCACACCTAATTCCACGGCCCAACTTTGAGTTACTCGTACAGGATGTGACCACACCTATCCAATTATCGGTAGACGAAATATACAATTTAGCATGTCCTGCCTCCCCGCGCCTGTACCAAAATTTCCCCTTAGAAACCTTTAAAACTTCCATTTTAGGGTCACTAAATCTCCTAGAGCTTGCAAAAAATACAAGAGCAAAGATTTTTCAAGCCTCTACCTCGGAAGTTTACGGAGATCCACAGCAACATCCACAACTGGAATCCTACTTTGGAAATGTAAATCCAATAGGACCTCGTGCCTGCTATGACGAAGGAAAACGGGGAGCAGAAACCTTGTTTTTTGATTACCATCGGCAGCATCAAGTGGAAATCAAGGTCATGCGTATTTTTAATACCTATGGACCACGCATGAGTGCAACGGATGGACGGGTGGTATCTACCTTGATTTTACAGGCATTGCAAGGACAAGACCTGACCCTATTTGGAGATGGGTCCCAAACTCGGTCGTTTTGCTACGTAGACGACACGGTTCAGGCAATTCAACTAATGATGGAAACGTCAAAGGAGGTCACAGGCCCAATAAATGTCGGGAATCCTGTAGAATATACAATTTTGGAGCTTGCAAACCTTATCCTGGAGTTAACCGGTAGCAAGAGTAGACTTTCCTTTTTGCCCGCAGGCGCGGATGATCCGCTTAAGCGACAGCCAGCTATCGAATTGGCTCAAAAAGAACTTTCTTGGCATCCCAAACTCGCGCTCAAGGAAGGATTGCAAAAAACCATTACCTATTTTCAATCGTATTTGAACTAGAACCTGGTTTTCTTAACAGCGTAGCATAAAAAAAAGTAATTTTACAAAAAACAACCTCATCTTACCCAGCACCATGGAAGATAATTTAATCGATCACCCCGGCATCATTATTGGATTTACAGTTGCCGTAATGTTTATGCTTTTGCTAGACTTGGGTATTTTTAATAAAAAGAATCATGTTATTTCCAGTAAAGAGGCCGCCATCTGGTCTATTGTTTGGATAAGCCTCTCCATGATTTTCAGTATTTTCATTTACATCGTTACCGCTGAGGCCTCAGGCTTAGAAAAGTTCTCGCAGTACCAAGCAGCCTATTGGATAGAAAAAGCACTTTCTGTCGATAATTTATTTGTATTCATTCTCGTCTTTGGCTATTTCAATGTTCCACGAGAGCTTCACCACAAAGTGCTTTTTTGGGGTATTATAGGTGCACTTATCATGCGCGCAGTATTCATATTTGCAGGAGTAGGATTGATCAATCTTACCTTCTTACCAGAGATGAATCTTTTTGGTCAAAATGTTAAAATCAATGCGGTTTTGAATATCTTCGGATTCTTTTTAATCTATGCAGGCATCAAATCCTGGTTTGCAAATGATAAAGACGACGAAGAAAAGGATTTCAGTAAAAGTCCTGGTGCTCAATTAATCCACAAGCTGTTTAAGGTAAGTAAAGAATACAATGGAGGAAATTTCTTTACCATTGAAAATGGAGTAAAAATGGCAACTCCCTTACTGGTGGTCGTTGCAGTAATTGAGTTTACTGACTTAATTTTCGCAGTGGATTCTATTCCTGCCATTTTCGCGATTGCACCCAACGATCCTTTTATTCTCTACACATCCAATATTTTTGCAATTCTCGGCTTAAGATCCTTGTATTTTCTTTTGGCTAATTTCATTCACATGTTTAGCCGATTGAAGTTTGGCTTGGCCATTATCTTGGCCTTCATTGGTTTCAAAATGATCATTTCTCCATTCTACCACATCTCTTCCCCACTTTCACTTTCGGTGGTAGGCAGTATTTTAATCCTTTCGGTGGCAGCTTCCATCCTCTTTCCCGTGAAGGAAACGGTAAAATAAGCTCTAAAAAAAAGACCGCTTAAGCGGTCTTTTTTTTTAGTAGCCTAAGATCTTCAGCATATTTTCCTCTTTCTGATCCTCAGCAAACAGCCAGTGTCGAACTTGGCCTGATTCATCTCGGTCGATTAGCACATGTTTTGGTGCTGGGATTAAGCAATGTTGTATTCCCCCGAATCCACCCAAGGATTCTTGGTAGGCGCCCGTATGGAAAAAGCCTATGTATTGCTTCTTTTTCTCCTCGATTTTAGGCAAGTAGATATTGAATTGGTGCGCTTCTGAATTGTAATAGTCCATGCTATCGCAAGTCAACCCCCCCAAGGAGATGTTGTGGTAATCTTCCTCCCAGTTGTTGACAGCAAGCATGATGTATTTTTGGTTCAATCCCCAGCTGTCAGGCAATTGGGTAATAAAGGAACCATCAATCATGTACCACAATTCCTTGTCGTTCTGAAGTTTCTCCTCCAAAACGGAATACAACACCGCACCACTTTCTCCTACGGTGTAGCTTCCGAATTCGGTGAAGATGTTTGGTTCAGTGGTATTGTTCTTGGCACACATCCACTTGATATTTTTGACAATTTGATCTGCCATGTACTGGTAGTCGTAGTCAAAAAACACGTTGGTTTTGATAGGCCAGCCTCCTCCGATGTCCATGGAGTCCAAACTCGGTGCTACTCGCTTCAACTCCACATACTTCTGAATGAAGCGGGTCAATTCGGACCAATAGTACGCCGTGTCCTTGATACCTGAATTGATGAAAAAGTGAAGCATTTTGAGGCTCACTTGGGGATTATTCTTGATTTTTTCCTCATACAAAGAGATGATGTCGTTGTAGCGAACGCCCAGTCTAGAGGTGTAAAATCCAAATTTTGGCTCCTCATCCGAAGCAATTCGTATTCCTACCTGAAAAGGAACGGTAACATGCTCGAGGTAATAATCTATTTCGGTGAGGTTATCGAGAATGGGAATGCAATTGACAAAGCCATCGTTGAGCAATTCGGTGATGTACTGCTTGTATTTTTCCCGCTTAAAGCCATTGCAAATGATGTGCGTGTCCTTTCGAATCTTCCCTTTGGAATATAAGCTCCTCACCAATGGAATATCGAATGTGGAGGAAGTCTCAATGTGAATGTCATTTTTTAAAGCCTCATCTAGAACAAAGCTGAAATGCGAAGATTTGGTGCAGTAGCAGTAGGTATACTTCCCCTTGTAGTTATGCGTCTCCATCGCATTTTTGAAGTAGGTCTTCGCGTGCTGGATATTTTCAGAAATTTTGGGCAGATAGGTCAACTTCAAGGGAGTACCATAGGTTTCTATGATCTCCATCAAGTTCACCCCGTTGAAGTAAAGCTGCTTGTCTTCCACCGTAAACTCTTTGGTTGGAAAATCAAAAGTTTGCTGGATCAAATCAATGTATCTGTTCATCTACCAAAATGGGCTAAGGATGTAAAATAAGGCTGCAAAAATTGCGCTTTTATTGACGCTTACCAAAGTTTTGACCCACAAATTCTTAGCCTATTTTGAATTTAAAAAAAATGAAACTTTTGGATGGAAAAAGACGGTCCTAAAAAATCAAATTTAGAATCGCTTGGAAAACTTAGCTACTCAAAAATGGATAGGTAACAAAAATTGTTTTAACCTAAAGATCCACGATTTTTTAAGGCCTTTTCAGTAGATTTACCCCAAGAAAAAACCCAACTATAGCCTAGCGATGAGAAAGATTAAATTGGTAGAAGTTCGTTCCGAAATTGCTGCCGGCACCCGTGGAGCAAGCTTGGGAGTGGATGCCCTTAAAATCGCCAGCCTAGACAAAAAGTCTAACTTTTTCTCCCAGTTTGAACCCATACATGTCCCGGATGCAAATAACTTCCTTTGGAAAGGCAACAATCATCCCTATGCCAACTACATCGACGGCGTGTACCAGGTAGTCAAGAATGTAGCTTCTACGATTGAGTCACTCCGTTTAGAAAAGAAATTTCCTATCATCTTGGCTGGTGATCACAGCACAGCAGCAGGAACGATCATGGGCATCAAAGGTGCTCATCCTGATAAGCGATTGGGGGTGATCTGGATAGATGCTCATGCGGATCTCCATACCCCCTACACCACACCTTCGGGCAACATGCACGGCATGCCACTTGCTATGGCAGCTCACTTGGACAACCTAGACTGCCAACTCAATCAGCCTTCCCAAGAAACTCGTGCCTATTGGGATCGAATCAAAAAAATTGGTGGGGATTCCCCAAAAATTCACCCCAAGGACATCGTCTACATTTCAGTTCGTGATACTGAAGAACCAGAAAATTCACTGATTGCAGAATTTGGAATCACCAATTTCACTACCGAAATCGTTCGGGAACTGGGCGTTCTGGAGGTGGCAAAGCAAGCACTTGAACTCTTAAAGGACTGTGATCAACTCTACATTTCCTTTGATGTCGATAGTTTGGATCCTTCCATTTCCCTTGGAACAGGCACTCCTGTGCCGAATGGGCTAACTGTGGAGGAAGCCATCCAATTGAATGCTGAACTCATCAAAGACAAGCGCGTATGCTGCTGGGAAATCGTAGAAGTAAACCCAACCCTCGACAGTGAAAATACAATGGCTGAGATCGCCTTCGAGGTGTTGGAGATTACTACAAAGTCATTGGTGAATCATTTTTAATTCACAATTAGAACCCAATTGATCCTGATTTATAGAATTAATGAAACACAGCTGCTCAGACTTTTTTTTGTTATTATGGACAGCAGTACCACATATTACAAGAAGCCGTCTTAAATTCGCCCTATCAATTGATTGCATATCCTGAATCAAATCCATTGATTTGAATTAATTGCTGCTTTCTCTGGGTAAATCGCAAAACCATGAATTTTCAAGATTCCATTTTAAGAGGCATTCAAGATGCTTTTGCTTCCTGTTTTCAAGCAGCTATTCCTTTGGAACAGCTTAGCTTGGCTCCCACCAAAAAAGAATTTGAGGGTAGCTACACCTTCGTTGTCTTTCCTTTTTTGAAGCAATCGCAACTCAACCCTGAAGCTACTGCTACCCAACTGGGAAACTACTTGAAAACTGAGGTAGCTGCAGTGAAGGATTTCAATGTGGTCAAAGGATTTTTGAATCTGGTAGTTGCTCAAGAAGAATGGATCTCCTTATTCAAACAAGTGTATTCCTCACCTAGCTTCGGCCAACTTCCAAGTAACGGCCAAAAGGTGATGGTGGAATATTCTTCCCCCAACACAAATAAACCGCTCCACTTAGGTCATTTGAGAAATAATTTCCTAGGTTACTCAGTTGCTGAGCTGCTCAAAGCTTCTGGATACGAAGTTGTGAAGGCAAATCTAGTCAATGACAGAGGCATCCACATCTGCAAATCCATGGTGGCTTACCAGCACTTTGGAAATGGCGAAACACCAGCCTCATCCGGACTCAAAGGAGATCATTTGGCTGGTAAGTATTATGTGCTATTTGACAGCCACTACAAAGCCCAGCAAAAAAGCTTGATCGAAGCGGGCCAATCTGAAGAGGAAGCCAAGAAAAATGCTCCGCTCCTACTGGACGCACAAGAAATGCTCCGCAAATGGGAAGACCAGGATCCGGAAGTGATAGCCCTCTGGAATCAAATGAACGGCTGGGTGTATGCAGGATTTGAGGCTACCTACAAGCGGATGGGAGTTGACTTTGATGTCACCTATTATGAATCCAATACCTACCTGCTTGGCAAAGATATCGTAGAAGAAGGCCTTTCCAAAGGCGTGTTTTTCAAAAAGGAGAATGGCTCGGTTTGGGTAGACCTGACAGACGAGGGACTAGACGAAAAACTCGTATTGCGTGGAGATGGCACCTCGGTATACATCACCCAAGATATGGGAACTGCCGATCTAAAGTACCAGGATCACCAGATCAACAAATCTGTATATGTAGTTGGAAATGAGCAAGATTACCACTTTGATGTCTTGTTCAAGATCATGCGAAAACTAGGCCGTTCCTATGGACCTGGACTGTATCACCTCTCCTATGGCATGGTAGACCTTCCTACTGGAAAAATGAAGTCCAGAGAAGGAACGGTAGTTGACGCAGATGAATTGATGGAAGAAATGGTTGCTACTGCGGCACACCACACCAAGGAGCTGGGGAAAATCGAAGGATTTACGGAAGCGCAAGCCACAGAATTGTATGAAATCCTCGGAATGGGTGCACTCAAGTACTTCTTATTGAAGGTGGATCCTAAAAAGCGAATGCTCTTTAACCCGCAGGAATCCATTGAGTTCCAAGGTAACACAGGTCCATTTATTCAATATTCCCATGCGCGAATTGCAGCTATTTTAAGGAAAGCTGAACAAATTGGGGTCAATCTTTCTGCGGATAGTTTTGCAAGTCTAAGCGAACTTGCCGAAACAGAATCTGCTTTGATTCAACAATTGAATGATTTTGAAAAGAAAATAAAGGTGGCTGCCGAGGAGTATTCCCCTGCCATTCTAGCCCAGTACTTATTTGATCTCTCCAAAGAATACAATAGATTCTATGCAGAACTTCCTATATTCCATGAGAAGGATCAACAGCTCCAAGCTTTTCGAGTAGCGCTTTCTTTGCAAACCGCCAAAACAATCAAAAGAGGAATGAGTTTGCTAGGTATACAAGTTCCAGAACGAATGTAATTATGAAAACCATCCTATTATCTCTCAGCGTAGCCTTATTGGCATGTGGTACGACTCTAGATCGACCTACAGATAAGGCAAGTTTACACCCAGCATACGACCAAACTATGGAAAGTTCATTTTATGATTTCAAAGTCAAAGACATCAATGGTCAAGAAGTAGATTTCGCATCTTTCAAAGGCAAAAAGCTGCTTTTGGTGAATGTGGCTTCTAAGTGTGGCTATACCAAACAGTATGCTCAGCTACAAGAATTGTATGCGCAGTATGGCAAGGATATCTTGGTTCTTGGCTTCCCTGCAAACAATTTTGGTGGTCAGGAGCCTGGCACCAACGAAGAAATCAAAGAATTTTGCTCCACAGAGTTTGGCGTAACCTTCCCGATGTTTGAAAAATTATCCGTGAAAGGTTTTGACAAACATCCACTCTACCGTTGGCTGTCAGATGCCAGCCTCAATGGATGGAATAACCAAGAGCCAAGCTGGAACTTTTGCAAGTACCTCATCAATGAAAAGGGTGAGTTGGTGAAGTTTTTTCCTTCGTCTGTAAAACCTATGGACGAAGAAATTTTAAGCCTAATCAAGTCTTGATCAGCCTTTTTCCTTGAAACGAAGCATTCAATCAAAAAAAGAAGCCTGGCTGCATGCAGTCAGGCTTCGTACCTTACCCCTAGCCCTAGCAAGTATTTTTGCGGGCTCTTTTTTGGCCCAATGGCAAGGAAGCTTCCGTTGGGAAGTGTTGCTATTGGCTTCTTTGACCACTATTTTTCTTCAGATCCTTTCCAACCTCGCAAATGATTACGGGGATAGCATCCATGGTGCAGACTCTTCGGAACGAAAAGGTCCTATCCGTGCAGTACAATCTGGCCTAATTTCCCTACAAGAAATGAAACGTGCCATGGTTCTTTTTGGAGGCTTGTCACTGGGCACAGGGATTCTTCTCATCTACCTTGCGCTTCCGAATTGGAACTATTTTTTAGGCTTTTTTGCCTTAGGTTTAGCAGCAATCTGGGCTGCAATCCGCTACACCTCTGGCAAAAATCCTTATGGATACGCTGGTTTAGGGGATATTTTTGTTTTTGGCTTTTTCGGTATTGTAGGGGTTACAGGAACTTACTTTCTTCATGCCCTAGAGGCCAAGCCTTTTATCCTTTTGATTGCCATGTCTTTGGGATGCTTTAGCACGGCTGTACTCAACATCAATAATATCCGAGATATTGACTCAGATCGACTTGCTGGAAAATTATCCATACCTGTACGTGTAGGCCGCACAAATGCAATCCGCTACCATTGGGCTTTAATCTTGGTTGGAAATAGTGGTTTACTCTATTTCGTATTGCTAAATCAAACCTATACTCCACTTTTAGCATCTTTTACGCTGCCTTGGATGATCCAAATAAGCCAAGGAATTCAGAATGCAACTACTGCTGCTGAAACAGATCCCTACCTCAAGCAAATGGCACTCAGCACGTTAATTTGGACGCTACTTTTTGGATTTGGCTTAATTGTTTAATAAGCTGTCAAAAGTCATATTCTAGCCCTTCTTTTCCAGTTACATTGATTGGATAAACGCTAGAACTTATGATCCAAATCCTTGTTCCTTACGATTTTTCGAAGATGGCTGTCCATGCACTTGACTTTGCCACGAAGCTATCTACAACCTACTCCAAACTTCATATCAGCCTCATTCACGTGGTTGAACTCCCGCTTAATGCTAATGTAGGATACATGGGAGGAGGAATTGATCCCCTTTCGGATTACCAAAATCAAGTTTATTTTCGGGAGCTCCTCGAACAACGAATAAAAAAGTTGGACCAGCTCCAAAAAAAGTATACCTCCCCAAAATACCACTTGGATGCCGTGGTTACCGTAGGGAATGTTTTTAGAGAAATCACCACAGTCATCACAGATAAAAAGCCAGATCTCGTGGTAATGGGTTCCTCAGGAACCTCAGGATGGGAAGAATTTTGGATTGGAAGTACCACCGAAAAAATAGTACGCCATTCGCCCTGTCCAGTCATCACAATCAAGGGAGAGACTGATCCCTCCCAACTTAAAAAAGTAGTTTTTGCCTCTTCCTTTGATGAATTGGATGTGGACTTGGCTGCGCGAATTAAGAACATGCAACTGGTATTTGATGCCCAGTTTTACTTTGTAAGTATCAATACCCCTGGAAACTTTATCACCAGCAGAGAGGCGCAGCACAGGCTTGATAAATTCATCCATCGCTTCAAGTTTGAGCAGGTCCATACCGAGATTTACAATTCACTTTCGGAAGAATCTGGAATTCTTGAGTTTGCTGACGATATTGGGGCTGATTTGATTGCGATGGCTACCCATGGGAGAACAGGCATACTGCATCTACTCACGGGAAGCATTGCCGAGGATGTGGTCAACCATTCCAAACGGCCTGTTTGGACCTTGAAGGCAGCACATCCGAAAGTTTAACTTTAAGACCGATTACCAATTTCATGAGCAAAAAAAATAACGACTGGAAAAAACGAGATGGCATTGTTTTCTCCACTGCTGATTCCTTTGAATACCAAGTTGGAGCCGATGAGTCCCAAAAAACTCTCCCTCCTTCTCAACAGAAACTGAAAGTGTTGTTAGACAAAAAATCTAGGGCTGGCAAGCAAGTTACCCTAGTTGAGGGCTTTGTGGGTACCGAAGATGATCTCAAAGAGTTGGGCAAGCTCCTGAAAAACAAATGTGGCGTGGGAGGCTCTACCAAGGATAGTGAAATATTAATCCAAGGGGACCATCGCGATAAAGTTGTCCAGGTCTTGATTCAAGCAGGTTATGGCGCAAAAAAGGCTGGAGGCTAAATGGCACCCTACTGGTTGTTTCAACTTCAGCTATTTCCTTGGCTTCCATTCCTAGTTTACCAAGCCAAAAAAGTCCGGAAGTCCAGTCCTAAACTTCCATCTCAATCCCCACTTTTGACTTTGGGTCAAGGAGAAAAGCATGTGGTACTCTTAGGGGAATCCACCGTAGCAGGTGTAGGCGCAAGCTCTGCATCAACTACGCTTGCGGGAAATTTTTCTCGCATTTTTGGCGAAACTTATCAGATTGAAACCATCGGAAAAAAAGGGCTACGAGTGAAGGAGGCATTTTCCTTGTATTTGAAGCACAAGAAATCGAGAAGCAAAAAATCAGAAGGTGTTATTCTTTTTTTGGGAGCCAATGATTGTTTCCTTTTGACCTCCCCGCAAAATTTTAAAAAAGAATTAGAATCCTTGATTCAGCTAATTCAGGTTGACACGTACGCAGAGTGGATTTACCTCGCTGCAATTCCACCTATACATCTATTTCCAGCCTTTTCAGAACAAATGAAGTCTTTTCTTTCCAAGCAACGAGCCTATTTACAACGTGAAATGGAAGATATTGCAGCAAATGACCCCAAGGTAATTTACCATCCCATCCCTATGGATTTGCAACCAGAATTCTTTTCTGCGGATGGAGTCCACCCCTCGGATTTGGGCTATCAAAAAATAGCCGAATTGGCCATCGAGAAGATGGTACTTTAGGCAAAATTTTTCGAATCTAGGCTTTCTTGGATCCTTCGATATCCTCTACCAATTCGGCATACCAAGCGGCACCATATTTTCGGACCAGGGCCTCTTTCAAAAAAGTATAAAGTGGAATTTGAAGGCTTTTTCCCAATTGGCAAGCAGGATCACAAATATGCCATCGATTGTAATTCAAAGCATCGTATTGATCGTATTTGGTCACTCGAATGGGGTAAAGGTGACACGAAATAGGCTTTTTCCAAGAAATTTTACCAGCCAAATACGCTTGCTCTATCCCACACTTTAAGATCCCTCGTTCGTCGTAAAGCGCATAAGCACACTCCCGATTAGCTCCAAGAGTAGGCGTTACTTTATCTCCATCGGTATCAATCACCCAAGTTCCCTGCGCCTCAATTACTTGCCTACCTTCTGCTGTAATGTAGTCCTTTACCAAAGGATAGATGTCTTCTAAGATTTTGGTTTCCTCATCTTCTAAAGGAGCACCTGAGTCCCCTTCCACGCAACAGGCTCCTTTGCAGGCTTCTAGGTCACATACAAAAAAGTTTTCTTTGATGTCATCAGACAATACTACATCACCAACTAAAATCATTCGGATATTTTTTTCAAAGATACATAGAATCCCTTCTAGGGTAGTCCTCAAATAGGCATAAAAAAGAACCGCTCCTTTCGGAGCGGCTCAACCCAGCACTATGAAAAAAAATCATCTAACGTTCTGATATATAACAAAGTACTAGTCAAAAGGTTTTTTTAAGTTGAATAAAATTTAGGGGAATCTTTACTTTGCATTTGGCTTTTCAGACCTATTCCCCAAAATTCCCGTACTTTGCAGGGTGCAAGTCGTCTTGCCGCCTCGAAATTTTCGGGGAGGAAAGTCCGGGCAACAAAGAGCGCCATACTTCCTAACGGGAAGGGCTTTGACTGGTGACGGTCGAAGTACAGCTAGTGCCACAGAAAACAAACCACCTTTGGAAATGGCCAAGACTTGTCTTGTGTCCACTACAGAGGAAAGGGTGAAAAGGTGGGGTAAGAGCCCACCGCCTCCGCAGTGATGTAGAGGGCAGGGCAAACCTTATGGGTTGAAAGATCAAATAGACCTCGGGCAAAGAGCTGCTCGTTCGATTTCTTTTCTTCGGAAAGGAATTCCGAGGTGGGTAGATCGATGGAGTCTTGGTGTGAACCAAGATCGAGATAAATGGCAAGAGCAATTGCTGCATTCGATTCGTTCGAAGAAAGCATTGCAACAGAACCCGGCTTACAGACTTGCACTTTTTTATTACTTTACAGCTATGGCAAAAATCCTAATAATCGACGACGAAGGTTTTATTCGCGCCTCCCTTCGCGAGATCCTGGAGTATGAAAAATACGAGGTGATCGAGGCCCAAAATGGTGCAGAAGGTTTACAAAAAATCAAAGACGAAGAGGTGGATTTGGTCCTTTGTGATGTGAAAATGCCAATTCTAGATGGAATGGATGTATTGGATCAAGTGAAGCAGTTGGATCGCTCTCCTCAATTCATCATGATTTCAGCGCATGGCACAATTGAAACAGCTGTAGAAGCAACTAAAAAAGGCGCTTTTGATTTTATTTCAAAGCCCCCCGACCTCAACCGACTACTCTTAACGGTCCGAAATGCATTGGACAAAAAGCAGCTAGTCACCGAAACTAAGGTACTGAAGAAAAAATTGTCGAAGAAATTTGACATGGTAGGAGAATCCCCTGCCCTACAAGCAGTAAAGGATACCATAGAAAAAGTTGGGCCTACCGATGCGCGTGTCTTAATTACGGGACAGAATGGGACGGGCAAAGAGTTGGTGGGGCATTGGATTCATCAAAAAAGTAAGCGACAAGAGCAGCCCTATGTAGCTGTCAATTGCGCAGCGATTCCATCTGAATTGATTGAATCTGAACTATTTGGTCATGAAAAGGGCTCTTTTACTTCCGCACACAAACAACGAACAGGAAAGTTTGAACAAGCAGATGGAGGCACACTTTTCCTAGACGAAATCGGTGACATGTCCCTACCTGCTCAATCCAAGGTGTTGAGGGCGCTTCAAGAAAATCTAATCACAAGAGTGGGCAGCGACAAGGACATCAAAGTAGATGTGCGTGTACTTGCAGCTACAAATAAGGATTTAAAAAAAGAAATTGAAGCAGGAAGATTCCGTGAGGATTTGTATCACCGATTAAGTGTGATTTTGATTCATGTCCCTCCATTGAGAGAGCGAAAGGAGGACATTCCACTTCTCTTGGACAAATTTCTCGAGGACATTGCACAGGAAAGTGGTAGCGTAAAAAAGAAGATTAGCAAGGAAGCTATCGAGCGCTTAAAAGAGTTACCCTGGACTGGGAATATCCGAGAACTTCGAAATGTAATAGAAAGGCTTGTAATCCTCGGAGAACAAACAATTAGCCTGGAAGATGTAAAAAAATATGCTGACTATTAATTCAGCATATTTTTTTTAGCCTAAGGCTTTTTGAGGAGCACTTACTTTGGAGTATGCAGGACAGGGTTTACTGGATGCACAAGAAGCCAATGCTAAAAGTGAAATAACTAGGGCTAATGAGGCAAAACTTTTCATAAAATATAAATTAGGTGATTAAAGATGTTTATTAATTTTTTATAAAACAATTACCGAACCAATAACCTGTAATTCTACTCTTAATTTACTAAAAGATTGCAACCTCGAAGTTCGGAATGATCAAACCTCCCCAGTACTTCTAGAAAGCCATTTTCATCCCTAAATCCTATGTCTTGAGTTTCAATAAATGCACAGGAATGAAAATTCGCCAAGTCAATTAAATTTATTCCACCCTGACTCCTAGTGGAAGGACTGAATGGGTCATTCAGATCACGAAGCATTACCCGCAAGCAACTTGGAAGCAGGTACTTGCCGTTTCCCTTGGAATAGACCTGAGAAAGTAGCTCAGTCATCCCGTACTCAGAATGAATCTGTTCCACCTTAAAAAAGTCCCGCAACCGTTGGTGCACCTCTTCTCGAATCAACTCCCTCCTTCTTCCTTTCATGCCCCCAGTTTCCATTACAATTAAGTTAGGAAATCCTTGAAAAACCGCTTGGGATTCAGCCAAATCCAAGAGCGCAAAAGTCACTCCCAAGAGTAACACTTTTCGATCTCCATGCGCAAGGATGGCTAGCTGCTGCAGGAGTTCTTGTTGGTTATACAAGTAAAAACCAGAAGCTTCAGAATTACTTTTACGAATGAAATGACTGGCCATAGCTACTAGGCTACTTCCAGGTCGTTCCAAGTAGGCTGGCAGCAAAGCTAGAACATGAAAATCCGACAAGGGGCCATACTCGTTTTCAAACAAACGCTGCGCATGATCGAGATAAAATTTCTCTGACCAAAGAGAATGGCTGCTGGTAATACTCCCCGTGGTGCCACTGCTGCTGTAAGTTTGAGTGATCGCATCTGAACTGCCACAGAAAACGGAGGCTTCTTTAAAAAATTGAATCGGCAAATACGGGATATCCTCCAGTTTTTGAATGCCCGCAGGATTTATTTTTCTAGCTTGCAGGTAGGCCTTGTAAATGGGATTGGTACGGGCTTGAAATTGAACCAACTCTAGCGCAAAATCTTCAAACTGATCCAAAGTCAAGGTTTCCAACCTTTTTGAAAAACTTTTAAATTCTTCCATCATTTTATATCTTGGCTCTTCCTAACAGGTAGACCTTGTTTCGGAATGTAAATGTACCTTCATCTCATGCGTTTGAAAAACTATTCTTATTTATTGTTTGGTTTTACTCTGTTGGGATACTCCTGTATCAGCCCGCCAGAGAATTTTCCGAGCACGCCTGAAATTGAATTTTCTAGTTTGGAATACGTAGGAACTACAGGACAAGACTCCTTGCTGCTGACCCTCAACTTTAAAGATGCAGAGGGAGATTTGGGTTTGTCAGCAACAGATATCAATCCTCCTTTCAATCCGCTTAACTACAAAAAAGATGCTGCTGGCAACTATATTACCTACTCCAGAAGACCAAGTACTGCTCCACGCTACAATCCCATTGATTGGGTAATTGACCCGATTGTAAATAATACCATCTTTAAGGACACCCTCTGGGTTGAAAAGAACGACAATCAATACAATATTTTTGTTCGTTTCTTCATCAAACGAAACGGACAATTTCGAGAATTTAGGTGGCAAGACCCACCATTCTACACGACTTTCAACGGGAGATTCCCGAGAATCTTAACCACTGAAATTGGTCAGGCAGTAGAAGGAAGAATCACTTACCGCATGCTTTCCTCAGGATGGGAGTCAATTTTCAGAAACGACACCCTACGAATAGATGTACAAGTTCAAGATCGAGCACTCAATCGCTCAAACGAGGTTTCTAGTGCATCGGTAACTCTCAAACAGATCAGTAGGAAATAAAAAGAAAGAGCTAGTTTAAAAACTAGCTCTTTCTTTTTATAGGGATGGAAACTTTTTCGGATTGGATTCATGCATAATCTGATACGCTTTCTCTACGACATCCTCTACGCTAGGCTTTGAGAAATAATCCCCATCGGTAGAATAGGCAGGTCGATGGGCTTGAGCTGCCAAAGTTTGCGGTGCAGCATCCAAATAGGAATAGACGTTTTGGTTATCCAAAATTTGCTGCATCATGTAGGCAGAACCTCCACCTGGCACATCCTCATCAGCAAAAAGTACGCGGTTAGTTTTCTGTATCGATGAACTAATAATGCCTTGCGTATCGAAAGGAAGTAAGGTTTGTACATCAATTACCTCTAGGGATACTCCGATTTCTGCCAGTTCGGCAGCTGCATCCATCACAATACGACACATGCTACCGTAAGTAACAACAGTTAAATCACTTCCTTCACGAAGAACTTCTGGAATCCCCATAGGTACAGTGTATTCTCCAATATTTTGAGGCATTTGCTCCTTTAAACGGTACCCATTCAAGCATTCAATCACCAATGCCGGTTCATCAGATTGCAGAAGGGTAGCATACATCCCTGCTGCTTGTGTCATATTTCTTGGCACGCAAACAATCATACCCCTTAAAGTTGACAAAATCATCCCCATAGGAGATCCAGAATGCCAAACACCTTCCAAGCGGTGTCCACGTGTACGCACAATTAAGGGAGCTTTTTGACCTCCTTTGGTTCGGTAGGTCAGGGTAGCTAGATCATCCGAAAGCAACTGAATGCCATATAGGAGATAGTCTAAGTACTGAATTTCTGCCATTGGACGAAGACCTCGTAAAGCTGCTCCAATACCTTGACCGAGAATGGTACACTCCCTAATGCTTGTATCCATCACGCGCCATTCTCCATATTTCGCCTGGAGACCCGCGAAGGCTTGATTCACATCACCTATTTTACCCACATCTTCACCAAAAGCTAGGAATCGCGGATTGTGCTCGAGCGTAAAATCAAAAAATGCTTGCAAAATTTCTCGGCCATCCACCAGCGGTGAATTCTCGTTTACCTGAGCAGGAATAACTTGACAGTGGGAAACAGCTGCTGCAGTTTGACTATATAAATGACTGTTATAGCGGTCAAAATTCTTTTCCTGCAATTGAGAATACCAGTCTTTTAGGTCTTTCTTAATTGCTTCTCCCTCGCCACGAATCATGAATAAAATTTTCCGAACCGTGCTAACTACATCTTTACGAATCGGATTGATGGTTTTTTTCAAATCATCCGCAAGTTGAAGTAAAAGAATCTTTCGTGAAGATCTTTCGGCTGTAGATCGGATCAAAGAAAGTACTTCCTCTAATTCCACTTTAATTTCTCCTGAAAATGCTGCCCAAGCAGCATCCTTCTGTCGCTTCACCTCTCCTTTCACTTCACCTTCTATCTCATCTAAGTGATCCGCAGTAGCAAATCCAGACGAGATGATGTATTCTTTGAATTTAAGGATGCAATCCCAGTCATTCTCCCATTGCAACCGTTCTTTGCTTTTGTATCGTTCGTGGGAGCCAGAAGTAGAATGGCCTTGAGGTTGGGTCATCTCTTCCACATGCAGCAGCACAGGCACATGCGATTCGCGCGCCAGTTGTCCAGCAGAAGCAAATGCTTGCATCAACCCTTCATAATCCCAACCTTTTACGCGTAAAATTTCAAATCCATTCTCTGTATCTGTCCGCTGCAAACCGATCAAGGCTTCCGAAATACTTCCTTTGGTGGTATGGAATTCTTGGGGAACTGATATTCCAAATCCATCGTCCCAAACAGCAATAACCATAGGTACTTGGAGTACACCCGCAGCATTCATGGATTCAAAAAACATTCCCTCTGAAGTTGAGGCATTTCCAATGGTTCCCCAAGCGACCTCATTGCCATTGACTGAAAAGTCAGTAAGGTCTTTCAGGCCTTTATTATTTCTAAATAGTTTGGAGGCAAAAGCCAATCCCAAAAGCTTGGGCATTTGTGCAGCAGTCGGGGAAACATCCGCTGCAGCATTGTATTGGGAAGTCAGCGATTTCCAACTTCCATCTTCATTAAGAAACCTAGTTGCAAAATGCCCATTCATTAAACGCCCAGCACTAGCTGGATCGGCTTCTACATTGGTATGCGCATACAATTGCGCAAAATATTCTTGGACCGTTAATTCACCCAAGGCCATCATAAAAGTTTGGTCTCGGTAGTAACCTGCTCTAAAATCTCCCTTTTGAAATGCTCGGGCCATGGCTACTTGGGCAAGCTCTTTGCCATCTCCAAAAATTCCAAATTTGGCCTTTCCCATAAACACCTCTTTTCTTCCCATTAAGGAAGCATGTCTACTGGTCACTGCCCATCTGAAATCCTCTAAAACCTGAATCTTCTGAATACTGGCCTCCTGCTGCACTTTATCCTGTGATTTTCCCGCCATAGGTTGAATTATCCTGAATCGTTACTTTTTGGGTCTACATGTCTTTTTCAAAAATAGGCATTAACTGTTGATGTGCAAATTTTTTGCTACCTATTTACCCATTTAAAATTTGGTATTCTGATTTATTTTTCAAAATATTAAAATAATATTCTGTATTTTACCTAAATACTTTTTTTTAAATGAGTAATCTTCTAATTTATCAGGTGTTGATTTTTTGAAATATTTTAAAAAAAAATCAAAAGATTTTTTCAGAATCCCTTCATTTTTAAAATTTAGTAGAGGTTTAATGGTTAAAAAGGAATAAACTTTTGAAAATTCACCAAAAACAGAATGCCTGCCAAATAGTATTTCTAACCTAGCTACACAAACGTGATTTGCATAGTATCTTTGCGGCAGTTTTATAAATCCAAATCGACTTAGCCATGATTATAGGTGTTCCTAAGGAAATCAAAAACAACGAAAACCGAGTTGCCCTCACCCCTGCTGGTGTAAAAGAATTAATCAAAAGAGGCCATCAAGTGTATGTGCAGCAAAGTGCAGGACTTGGAAGTGGTTTTTCTGACCAAGACTACAGCGCTGCTGGAGCAAGCCTGCTACCGAGCATTGAGGCTACCTATCAAATTGCGGAAATGATCATGAAGGTGAAGGAGCCGATTGAATCAGAGTACAATTTGATTAAGCCCAACCAACTTCTTTTTACTTATTTTCACTTTGCTTCGTACGAGCCTTTGACCAAGGCAATGGTGGCGAGTAAAGCAATTTGCTTGGCCTATGAAACGGTTGAAAAAGCCGATCGAAGCCTACCCCTACTTGTCCCGATGTCTGAGGTAGCCGGAAGAATGGCGATACAGAAAGGGGCAAACTACCTCGAAAAGCCACTAGGAGGCAGAGGAATTTTATTGGGAGGCGTACCAGGTGTCCTTCCTGCCAAGGTATTAATCTTAGGTGGTGGAATCGTAGGTACCCAAGCTGCCTGGATGGCTGCTGGATTGGGTGCAGATGTGATTATCATGGATTTATCCCTCCCTAGAATGCGCTACCTAGCAGATGTGATGCCTGCCAACGTAAAGACCATGATGTCGAATGAGTTCAACATTCGGGAACAGATCAAGCAGGCAGACTTAATTGTAGGTGCAGTGTTGATTCCTGGCGCCAAAGCTCCTCACTTGATCACCAAAGACATGTTGAAGGACATGAAAAAAGGTGCAGTTGTCGTGGATGTGGCCGTAGATCAGGGTGGATGTATTGAAACGTGCAAGCCTACCACGCATGAAAACCCTACGTACGTTATCGATGATGTGGTGCATTATTGCGTAGCCAACATGCCTGGAGCTGTTCCCTATACTTCAACGCTAGCCTTGACCAATGCCACCCTTCCTTACGCCATCCAATTGGCAGACAAAGGTTGGAAGAGGGCTGCACAAGAAAATGCAGACCTCGTACCTGGTTTAAATGTGATCCAAGGGGATATTGTCTACACGGCAGTTGCAGAAGCATTCAACATGCCCTACACTCCAGTAGAAAAATACCTTTCTTAAGGTAAATCTACCCCAACAAAAATCCCAGCAAGACCTACTTGCTGGGATTTTTTGATTTTTAACAGTAGTCAATTAATGACTACCGAACGAATTGATGAAATTACGCTTTTCTCACAAATTCGGATTTGAGTGCCATGGATCCAAAGCCATCGATTTTACAATCAATGTTATGGTCTCCTTCGACAAGACGAATATTTTTGACTTTTGTACCTGCCTTAATTGATTTTGGGGCTCCCTTGACAGGAAGGTCTTTGACAATAACCACAGAATCCCCATTCGCTAAAAGGGCACCATTGGCATCTTTTACTTGGAATCCCTCCTCACCTAGTGAAAGCACATCACTTGGATTCCATTCCAAGCCACAATCAGGGCAAATCATCAAGGCATCGAGTGGATAGGTATATTGAGAGCCGCAAGTAGGGCAAGGTGCTATATTTTCCATAGCTCAAATTTAATTATACCAACGGTTTTAATTAGGATAATCATAAACTTAGTTTATAATAAATAGCCTAAAACCCTGTTAATCAGTATATTTATAGATTAATTCGGCCACATTAATTTAGCCCAATCCAATAATTCTATTCCCAAATGTTGCTGAAAACCATACAAAATGGCATCAAAAAGGAGTAAAAATGCTCCTTGTAGGACAATGGATTTACCAAAACCAATCCACTTGTCTTTCTTCAAGCGTCTTCCTCTTTCGATTAAATAGAGTCCAAGGGCAATGTAGCCGAAATCCAAAGCTGAATTTGCTAGAAGAACCTTTTCAATTTGCTGCTGCGCAACTAATACTTCCCAAAAATTCAAAACACTTACTTGGCTTGCCTGCCAAAAACCATATGCTGCAATTCCAAGATTGACTAGATTCCAATAGGCATTCATTTGATGGAAAGCCTGGGTTTGTCCACTTGTCCGAAAGCTAGCTAATGCCCCCAAAATCAAATTTACCACTGCCCAAGTACCTAAGATGAGCATGCCTTGCTGGTTGTAATCCAAACGGGTTTGATTAATCACTTCCAAATCAGCAAGACCCTGAGCTCCTACTGGCAAGGCTGCCAAGATTAAAAGTGGGAGAATGTAATCCTTAGGGCTGATTTTCATGGATGGTAAACCTGTAATGAGTAATAAAAGTTTGTTAGGCAATAGGATACAGGGTCGTCCAAAGCATTTTTATTCCAAAATAGCAGATCAATAAGCCCGCCAAAACTTGTATAACTTTTTTTCCCGTTGGTGATAGAAATCTCCGCAAGCGGCCTGCAAGAAAGGCTTTCAATAGATCTATTCCAAAGATAGTCCCTAAAAGAGAACCGTAAAAAAGGACCCGATCGGAAAACATCCATGCACTTTTAATAGACACCATGCTGGCAATCGATAGCCAAAACAACAAGACGAATGGATTGATTCCATTAATACCAAACCCCTTTAAGAAAGCTTTTCGCTTCTTTGGAAGAGGTACTACCTTATCCGGATCAGGTAGGGGTACCTTTTTCACAATAAAATTAATTCCAAAGCCCAGTAAAATAAGTCCCCCAACTATTCCGAGGTACCTCTCTGCACTTGGAATTTGAGAAAGAAGGTGAACACCGAGGTATGAAAGTACAACATATACCAAATCACTAAAGAAAACTCCCAAGGCAAGAATCGCTGCTTGCCTAAAACCATGATCCAAACTTGTGGTGAGAAGGGCAAAAAATACGGGCCCAATCATCATGGAGAGAAGCAATCCAAGTTTAACTCCTTCAAAAACCGATTCCGAAATCATTCCAGTCCTTTTTCGCTCATAAACTGCTTCCAACTGGCTGCTCGATCACCTTTGAGCACCCTTGGGAACTTATTTTGTCCTCCCTCCTTTCCTTGGAGTCGCATCCAATCGTAAAAAAGGGCAGTTGGCACGAGCGTTAAATTCACGCTCTTGAGCGCATGTTTTCGCTCAATCGCATAATCGTCATTCAAGACTTTGAGCTGCTGGTCAATTAACTTGATCAGGGTTTTGGGGTCAACGACATCATCTGTACCCACATACCAATGGTGCCCAAATAAGGAATCATTGGGGACTCCCAAAACAGTAAATTCTTTTACCTGAATTGCAAATTTCTCCGACGCATGCTCAATCGCTTTGTTCATGTTATCCACAGACAAATGCTCTCCACATAGACTTAAAAAATGCTTTGTCCTACCTGTTATTGTTATTTCTGCTTCCTCCTTGGAAACTATTCGAATCACATCTCCTATCAAATACCTCCATGCGCCCGCGCAGGTAGAAATAAGTAAGGCATACTCTTTCCCTTCCTCGATTTTTTGGAAAGCGAGGGTCTTTGGGTTAGCCAATAAATTTCCTTCCTCATCAAAATTCTCAGAATTGAATGGGATAAATTCAAAATAAATACCATTATTCAAAACCAAACGCATGGATTTCCGGTCAGGAAGCGCCTGATAAGCAAGGAATCCTTCCGAGGCCAGGTAGGTTTCAATGTAAAAAATGGGATGCGCCAATAGCCGTTCAAATCCTACTTTGTAAGGTTCAAATGATACTCCACCATGTGCAAATAGCCTTAGATTTGGCCAGATATCATGAATAGTTTTGAGTTTGTATCGTTCGATAATTTTTTCTAAGAGCAATTGTAGCCAAGCGGGTACCCCCATTATAATTCCAATATCCCAGTCTGGGGCATTTTCAACGATTTGATCTAGCTTATCCCCCCAGTTTCGGTTTCTTGCAATTTTTTTTCCTGGCTTATAAAATTGCTGAATCCAAATAGGAAGTTTACTGGTAGTAATGCCACTCAGATCCCCAGAAAAATAGGTTCCATTAAACTGTAAATCCGTACTCCCACCGAGCATTAAAATTCCTTTGCTAAACATTGAGGTGGGTAAATCGTATTTTGAAAGGGTTAAAAGCTGCCTTACACCAGTTTTACGAATAGCCTTGATCATAGCATCTGTCACTGGAATAAATTTGGATGGAGCACCAGAAGTACCCGAACTCAAGGCAAAATAGTTGACTTTTCCAGGCCAGGTGACATTCTTTTTTCCCTCTTCCAATTTGTACCAAAACTCCTTTCGAAGCGAATTGTAATCATAAATGGGTACCTCTTGAGCAAAGGAGGATTGAAACTCTTCCGAACTACCCTTCAACTTCCCTAAAATTTTTTTAAACTGATATTTTTTCCCAATCTCAGTATCCGCTGCCTTTAAAAGCAATTTTTTAAGTTGCTCCTTTTGTAAATCCAAGGGACTAGCGTATTCTTGTTCAAGGCTATCCCGTAGTCTGATGCCTTTTATAAGTAACTTACTAAGTATAGCCATATCTTTGTTTAAGGAATTAACACCTGCTAAGATCATAAAAATGGACATCAAAGCCAACCTTGAGCAAGTCAAAAAAACATTTCAAAATCCAAGTTGCAAACTGGTAGCAGTCAGCAAAACCAAACCTTTGGCTGACCTTCAAGCTGCCTATGCCGCAGGAATCCGCGATTTTGGAGAAAATAAAGTTCAGGAAATTCAGGCCAAGCAACCTGAAATGCCTGCGGATACCCGTTGGCACATGATTGGGCACCTACAGAGCAACAAGATCAAATACATCGCACCATTTATTCACCTCATTCATGGTGTGGATTCCTTCAAGCTTCTGGTCGAAATTGACAAGCAAGGAAAAAAGATCGATCGATCAATTCCTGTGTTGCTTCAAATTCATATCGCAACTGAAGAAAGCAAGTTTGGCTTCGATAAAGATGAACTGGAAACCATGCTTGCTAGCCCTGAATTCACAAAATTGACCCATGTTCAAATTCAAGGTTTGATGGGGATGGCTAGCTTTACTGAAAATCAGGAACAAATTCGATCTGAGTTTAGAGGATTGAAACTGCTATTTGAGGACTTAAAAAATCGTTCCCTCCCCACATTTGTCAACCTGCTTGAACTGTCCATGGGCATGAGCGGGGATTACCAAATTGCGCAAGAGGAAGGAAGTACGATAGTCCGCATTGGATCTTCCATTTTTGGAGCTCGAAACTATCCGAATTCATGAACGCCAAACGAATCTTACAAATCACAGGGATTTCAGGAGCACTAGCAGTGGGTTTGGGTGCCTTCGGTGCACATGGCTTGGAAGCTATCTTGATTGAAAATGGCCGGCTTGATACCTTTCAAACTGCCGTAAACTATCATTTCTACCACACCTTGGCCCTATTGGGGATTGGGATTTTTGCTTCGGTCAAACCGCAATGGAAAGGATTTTCATTCACCGCTTGGTGTATGATCCTGGGAATATTGATTTTCTCGGGCTCTCTTTATGTGCTATCCTTGACTGGAATTACTTGGCTGGGCGCAACCGCACCTCTAGGAGGTCTTTCCTTTATTCTAGGTTGGTGTTCACTTGTTTACCTAAGCATCAAAAACCAGTAAGCCCTTGAAAAAAAGTCTCCTAGCCCTTCTAGCATTCTTTTGCCTTTGTGGCGGTGCAACTGCACAGGTTCCAACTATGGGAATCACGCAGTTGGATAGCGCCTTTGGATCTCAAAGTTTCTTTGCTGGACACCTCACCGGCTTTATGCTCTATGACTTGGAATCCAAGCAGGTGGTGTTTGAAAAAAATAGCCACCTCTACCAAATCCCAGCCTCTACCGCCAAATTAATGACCCTCTATGGGGCATTACTTGTACTTCAAGACAGCACCCAAACCCTTCGATACTTTTCTGCTGGAGATACCTTGAAAGTTTGGGGTTCAGGTGATCCCAGCTGGAAGTACAAAAATTTTGACCAACCTGATTTTCAAAAAATTATTGGGAACCATGCGGTGGTCCAGTTTTCAGATGCCAACCAAGTATCTCCTGCCTATGGATATGGCTGGCAATGGGACGATTACAAATTCGATTACGCAGCGGAACGCAGTTCCTTGCCCATCTATGGCAACCTTGTAAACCTGAAAATGGTGGGAGATTCACTACAGCTTTTCCCAACAACTTTCCAGCAAATGATCCAATTCAGCCCCAAAAACTTGAAGGAACTGGAACGGGATTTCAACAGCAACACCTACTACTACAACCCCAAAACTTTTTTGGGTAGAGAAAATCAAGTCCCCTTCCTGGTAGAACCAGCCTTAATTGCCGAGCTCGCCAGTTTGGAAACAGGTGTTCCATGGATTTATCGATCAGATTCACTTCCTGTGGATCACCAACAGTGGAGAGGAACGATCCTCCCTCCGTTGCTCAAAGAAATGATGCTTTTCAGTGATAATTACTTGGCGGAACAAATCCTGTTGATGACTTCAGACAAGCTATTTCAAACCTTAGATAGCGATAGAGCCATCGATTACCTGTTGAAAACATCCTTCTCAGACCTTCCAGATCGACCTCGATGGGTAGATGGTAGCGGTTTGAGTCGACACAATTTGATGACACCAAGATCCTTAGTTCGTGTAGTAGAGAAACTAGAGGAATTGCTTCCTGATGGCCAATTCGAAGAATACCTTGCGGTTGGCGGAAAATCAGGCACACTAAAAAATACCTTTCAGGCCGCTCATCCATACCTATTTGCGAAAACAGGAAGTATGAGCCACTCCTATAGTTTGGCAGGAATCGTAAAAACCAAATCAGGAAAAAGCTATGCTTTTGCATTTATGAATTCAAATTTTCCATTTCCAGTTTCGACTGTTCGAAAAGAAGTGGAAAAAGTAATGCTACAGGTCAGAGATCACTTTTGAAGTAGCCAGCAATTGATTAAGTTGTCCAGAACTTTGATTGCCTAAAAATTGTACACCCATGAATAAACGAAGTTTCTTGAAGTCCTTAGGCCTTTTGGCAGCCTCAAGCCCCATGCTTGCATTTGATTTTTCGAGGTCAAGCAGTGCGAATCCCCTATTATTGCCCATAGCCTTACTTCGTGGTCAAACAGTTGGGATTATCAGTCCATCGGCAGCTTCCGCAGACCGAATGGAATATACCTTCGCAAAAGAGGCGATGGAGGCAATGGGATTAAAAGTAAAGGTTGGCTCGAATTTTAAAAATCGATTTGGCCATCTAGCGGGAACAGACGAAGAACGTGCTGCAGATTTCAATGCCATGTTCGCAGATCCAGAGGTGAAAGCCATTATCTGCCTACGTGGCGGATCTGGTGCAGCTCGAATCCTACCGCTAATTGATTACGAACAAGTAAAAGCCAATCCAAAACCACTTTTAGGCTATTCCGATATTACTGCACTTCATTGCGCACTTCACAGTCAAACTGGCTTAATTTCATTTCATGGTCCAAATGGGTCTGGAAGTTGGAACAGCTTCCATGCCAACCAGTTTCAACAGCTGTTTTTTGACCAAAAGTTGCTCAGTTTCAAAAACGAAGTAACCAAAGGAGATGACCTGGTAGCCAAGGGAAATCGAATTCAAACCCTCACCAAGGGGACGGTAGAAGGTAAAATCTTAGGAGGAAATCTTACTGTATTAACTGCTTTATCTGGAAGTATTTATTATCCTGATTTTCAGGATGCTATTTTGTTTATTGAAGATGTAGGTGAAGACCCCTACCGCATCGATCGGATGATGAGTACACTCAAACTCAATGGCACGCTCGGGAAAATAAAAGGCTTCGTTTTTGGGCAATGCTCGGATTGCAAACCAGGCAGTGGCTATGGAGCATTCACGGTGGACCAAATCATGGATCAGTACATCATTCCCTTGAATATCCCTGCCTATATTGGCGCAATGATTGGGCATATTTCGAAGCAATTTATCATTCCTGTAGGTGCTCGTGTACGCTTGAATGCCGATCAAGGAAGCATTACCCTTCTTGAAAAAGTCTTTAGAACTAGCTAAACTCATGTACTCCAATTTTTCATTCCTCCTTGTAGTTTGCATCACCATGTCTCTTTCACAGTTTAGCCAAGCACAGCAAAAACCCTTGAGCTACCTTGCTTTGGGTGATAGCTACACCATTGGAGAAGGAGTGGATGTCAGCGATCGTTATCCGATGCAACTGGTCCAAGAGTGGAATAAGTCCGCAAAATTACAATTTGCATCCCCACTAATCATTGCAAAGACCGGTTGGACCGTGGATGAACTGCAAGCAGGCATCCAAGCCACTCCTACAGCAGCTGAAGGCTACGATTTGGTCACCTTGCTGATTGGAGTCAACAATCAATATCGAGGTCGGACTGTTGAATCCTATGCCCTTGACTTTGAGAATATGCTTCAGCGTGCTATTGTTTTTGCAAGGGGAAATAAAGCCCACGTCATCGTCCTCTCCATTCCTGATTGGGGAGTTACCCCTTTCGCAATCAGCAAAGGCGTCAACCCAGCTCAAGTAGCCAACCAAATAGACGACTACAACCGGACAAAAAAAGAGATTTGCAAGAAGCATGGCATAAAATTCATTGACATCACGGTGGAATACCGAGTAAATGGAGGATTGCCTGAAGGGGTGGTCGAAGATCAGCTTCATCCTTCCAAACTCATCTACGGACAATGGATGGGCAAATTGCTCAAAGAGCTCAACACCATGAATTTTTAAAAACAGACCGGAATTTAATTTTAGATCCAATGAAAATAATTTGCATTGGCCGCAATTATGCAGCACATATTGAAGAATTAAAAAATGAAAAACCTGGACAGCCAGTCGTTTTTCTTAAGCCCGATACTGCACTTGTAAAGGGAGGAGCGCCATTCTACTATCCTGACTTTTCAACAAATATCCACCATGAGATTGAGTTAGTACTCAAAATATCAAAGGAAGGAAAGTACATCCAACTGCAGTTTGCGCACCGCTACTTTGAAGAAATTGGATTAGGAATAGACTTTACCGCTAGAGACCTACAAGATCAATGCAAAGCCAAAGGGCTACCCTGGGAAATTGCAAAGGCATTTAATGGATCCGCACCCATTGGGGATTTCAAATCAGTTTCAGAGTTTAGTGACTTAAAAAACATCGACTTCCACCTCGAAATCAACGGAGAAGTCAAGCAAAAAGGGAATACGAGCCTGATGCTCTTTGATTTTGCAACCATCATTTCCTACGTATCTCAATTCTTCACCCTCAAAAAAGGGGACCTCATCTACACCGGAACGCCTGCTGGAGTAGGGCCAGTGCAAACGGGTGACCAGCTGATCGGATTTATTGGAAATGAAAAAATGCTCCATGTTGAAGTTAAGTAAGCTCGCATTTTTTAGTCTTCTTTTAAGTTTAGGGTATATTTCTACGGGTTGGAGCCAGGAAATTCAAAAAGGATACTTCCAGTCCCCCGTAAAGCCAGGTGCTCGAAATTACCTTGCCGGCAACTTTTCTGAACTTCGTCCCAACCACTTTCATACGGGTTTGGATTACAAGTTTGGCGGAGTCGAGGGCGAACCCATCTATGCCGTGGCGGATGGCTGGGTTCATAAGATTAAGATTTCCTCCTTTGGCTACGGGAATGTCATTTACCTCAAGCATCCGAGTGGACACATTACGCTGTATGGGCACTTGCGGAATTTCAGTCCAGCGCTACATGCTTGGATGAAGAAAAAGATGTACGAAGCCAAGCTAAATGAACTGGAAATCAACTTGAAGGAAGGTGAACTGCCTGTTAAAAAAGGGGAATTGATTGCAAATGGTGGAAATACTGGGAGTTCGGGTGGTCCCCACCTTCACTTTGAGATTCGCGATAGCCTAGATCGCGCGATGGATCCTTTGCTAGCAGGCTATTCCGAAATCCTTGACCGTACCCCTCCTACTCCTCAAAAAATTGCCATTGTACCGCTTGAGTTAGATAGCCGTGTCAATGGAAAATTTCAACGTGTAGAAGTCACACCGGTGCTCAGTGGAACGAATTACCGAATTCCAGAAACCATTCAGGTAAGCGGAAAAGTAGGGTTGGAAATCCAAAGCTATGACAAGTTGGATGGAGCAGAAAATCAAAGCGGCTTTCCAAGATTTGAAGTTTCGGACGACAATGGTCCCTTATTCAAACTCTTAGTGGATAAAGTGGATTTTAATTTCACGAGGCATTTCTTGCTGCATACACACCTCAATCGCTTTACTAAACTCTATCACCAAAAGGATTTAAAGTTTTCGTTTATCACACCCAATTCCCCTGGAACAGGTGCTTTTGAACTGGAAACTGGCAAAAAGAAAAATGTACAACTCAAACTTGTCGATGCTTACAACAATACCCGAATAGTTCAGCTCAGCCTTGTGGGTGCAGATTTAGATTCTACCCGTTCGGATGGTACCGCTCCCCCAAAGGCACAAGTCAGCTACTACAAGAATATCATGAAAATAAAGGTAGCCCAGAGCAGCAAAGGTGGCCTTGCCAAGTTTGAGGTGGGAAATACAACCTACGAAATTCTTCCTGCCTACCAGGATGCTGCAAGCAGAACCTATCTCTGGGACCTTAGATTTGGAATTCCAAAGAAAATCGACCTCTGTTCAGAAATTTACACGCCTGACATAATTGGGCATTTCCCAGTAGATCGAGAGCATGTTCATGCCAACGCTAAACTTCAGATTCGAACCGATTCCAACAGTCTCTTGGAAGATCTGTACCTACGCGTCAGCCATTCCGGAACTGCTACCGCACCCGTTCTCAACTTGGGAGAAACCACTACCTACCTTTGGAATCCAATCGAGTCCACTTGGGATGTCACTGGATATCCTGGAAATAAAGCCAAAACCAAGGTTTACCAACGAGCTGGAAATGGAGCCCTGAGCTTTATTGGCGGTGAATGGATGGGAAATCAAATTCGATTCAAAACCAGAAATTTTGGTAGTTTTGTTTTAGCTGAAGATGCTACCAAACCCAGTATCAGCCCCATTAAAGTAAATGCCCAAGGTATGCGCTTCACGATTAGAGACAACTTGTCAGGAATCAAAAGTTTTGAGGCATTTGTCAATGGAGAATGGGTTTGGATGCGCTATGAACACAAACAGGCTGTGATTTGGTCGGAACCGATGAATGGACAATCCCTCAAAGGACCAGCCATCTTAAGAGTGACCGATCAAGCAGGAAATGTGGCAGAGTGGCGTGGAACCTTGAATTAATGTTTTTGAAACCTAAACATGAATAAAATGTCCTTAGAAGTAGGCCAAATGGCACCCGATTTTGAAGCAAAGATTGAAACTGGAGCATCCATCAAACTTTCAGACTACCGCGGAAAAAAAGTGATCCTTTATTTTTATCCTAAAGATGCTACTCCGGGCTGTACGGCCCAGGCCTGCAACCTAAGAGATAATTACGAGCAGCTACTTAAAGCTGGATACGTAATCTTCGGGGTAAGCTCAGATACTGAAAAATCACACCAAAAATTTATCGAAAAGCAAAACCTTCCCTTTTCCTTGATTGCAGACACCGACCTAACCGTCCACCATGCCTATGGTACTTGGGTCGAAAAATCCATGTATGGCCGTGCCTACATGGGTACAGCGCGAACCACATTTGTCATCGATGCTGCTGGAAAACTCGCAGAAATCATCGAAAAAGTAGATACCAAGAATCATACAGCACAAGTGCTGAAGTAAAAAGTCACATGAAAAAACAATCCCTACCCGAGCTACAAAAAATCTGTAGCCAACTACGAAGAGACGTCCTAAGCATGGTTCATGCCGTACAGTCTGGCCACCCTGGCGCACCCCTTGGCTGTGCTGAGTATTTTGTAGCCCTCTATTTTGATCAGCTCAACCATAATCCCGATTTCCAAATGAATGGAAAAGGAGAAGATTTATTTTTCCTTTCCAATGGACACCTCTCTGCAGGATGGTATTCGGTACTCGCCCGAAGTGGGTATTTTCCGGTTGCTGAACTGAAAACCTTCCGCAAACTGAATTCAAGACTTCAGGGACATCCTGCCACGCACGAGCATTTACCTGGCATTCGGATTGCTTCAGGCTCTTTGGGCCAAGGTTTGTCAGTTGCCCTGGGTGTAGCCCAAACCAAAAAATTGGACAAAGACAGCTCGGTAGTGCACGTGTTGATGGGAGATGGAGAATTGCAAGAAGGACAAGTTTGGGAAGCAGCCATGTATGCTGCGCACTATGGGATGGACAATGTAATTGCCACCGTGGATTACAATGGACAGCAGATCGATGGTCCAACCGTGAAAATAATGGACTTAAAAAACCTCAAAGCCAAATGGGAAGCCTTTGGCTGGGAAGTCATCGAAACCAAAGAGGGAAATGACCTGGCAGCAGTGATTGCTGGTTTGGAAAAAGCCAAATCACTCACAGGAAAAGGCAAACCTATCTTGAATCTGCTCTACACCGAAATGGGCTACGGAGTTGATTTCATGGTGGGTACCCACAAGTGGCATGGTTCCCCTCCCAACGACGAGCAATTGGCCCTTGCCTTGGGTCAATTGGAGGAAACGCTTGGCGATTATTAATTATCCATTGCAAAACACAAGAAGATGAGCTTAGACTTAAAATATACTTATACCGAAAAGAAAGACACCCGCTCAGGTTTTGGTGACGGATTTTTGGAGGCTGGAAGAAGAAACCCCAACGTGGTAGGACTTTGTGCCGATTTGATTGGTTCCTTGAAAATGGGCGACTTCCAAAAAGAATTTCCTGATCGCTTATTCCAAACTGGCATCGCCGAGGCCAACATGATTGGACTAGCTGCAGGAATGGCTTTGGGAGGAAAAATCCCCTTTACCGGAACCTTCGCCAACTTTGCTACCGGTCGCGTGTACGATCAAATTCGCCAATCCGTAGCCTATTCCGATAAAAATGTAAAGATCTGTGCCTCACACGCCGGATTGACCTTGGGAGAAGATGGAGCTACCCACCAGATCTTGGAAGATTTGGGGATGATCAAAATGCTTCCCCACATGACGGTGATCAACCCTTGCGATTACAACCAAACCAAAGCAGCTACCCTTGCTATCGCAGAATTCGAAGGCCCAGTGTACCTCCGTTTTGGACGTCCAAGCTGGCCTGTGTTCACGCCTGCAGATCAGAAGTTTGAAATCGGTAAAGCTTGGAAAATGATTGATGGCAGTGATGTGACGATTTTCGCTACAGGCCACCTGGTATGGGAAGCTGTCGTGGCTGAAGCCATGCTCCGCGAGGAAGGCATCCGTGCCGAGGTGATCAACATCCACACCATCAAGCCTTTGGATACCGAAGCGATCTTGGAATCGGTAAAAAAGACCGGTTGCGCCGTATCTGCTGAAGAGCATCAAGTCAATGGTGGCTTGGGTGATAGCATCGCTCAAACCTTGATTTTACACAATCCTGCTCCTCTGGAGTATGTGGGTGTCAACGATAGCTTTGG
>Ga0114968_10000267_pt1 | contig 38739 bp, 34 predicted proteins | sample M_130807_EF_Meta_FD_87020 | JGI IMG/M metagenome (GOLD analysis project Ga0114968, IMG submission 87020) | Freshwater microbial communities from Lake Montjoie, Canada to study carbon cycling - M_130807_EF_MetaG | ecosystem: Environmental > Aquatic > Freshwater > Lake | place: Lake Montjoie... | reverse complement strand
ATATTTTTACTATATAAATATATTTCAATCCTATAATTATTATCTTTATTTTTAATAGCATAAACTATATTTTTACCTAATTTTTCTCTAATATTTTTTAGTTTAATTATTAATTCATCTTTAGCTCCAATGGATCTTAACATTTTTTCAGAATGTTCAAATTTATTATTAAAATTATTAGTACCATGAATAAAATAATCACACGGATGAATTATATTATTGTTATTATTACATTTTAATATGTATATAAAAAATAAAATTAGTATTATCAAAATAATAATAAAAATAAATTTAATATTAAATTAATAATAGAAATTAAATTTGTAATTCAAATTCCATTTCAAAATCTTTATTGTTTTTCTCAAATATTTTTTCATAATTATTAGATGTAAACATATCATAATTGTTTTCTGGTTTAACTTTTTCATATTCTTCCATAAAAGTTTCAAATGACAACTTGTTAGCTTTAGTTAAACTATAAAAAATAGGAAACTTTAATTCAAATAGAGCTGGAATAATAAAATTATTATTCTTTTCTTTTTCTTTAGTAAATAATTCAAAAAGTTTTATATCTTCATTATATAATTTATTTTTTTCTACCATTAGTTTTTTGTCATATTTTATTTTATTAATATCAGTAACTACATCTATTTTTTCTTGTTCAATCTTTTTATAACTTTCTGAATTAAATAATTCATCTAATTTTTTCCCTTTCTCTTTTCTTGATTCTTTTGATTTTTGTAAAGTTTCTTCTGAGGTTTTCTGAATTATTTCCTTTTGTTGGATGTTTGTATTTGTGTTTGAATTAAATCCCACTTTACAACAACTATTCATTATATATTGTTCTCTTCTTAGATTTTCTTCTTTAAAAAATTTATTTTGAATTCCTCCTTTAATGAAAGTATTAAGTGCATTCTCATTATCAAAAATTCCTAATAGATTATTATTTAAATATAATACAAAAACCATATATTAATTAAAGATTATTATTCTTTAATTAATTTATTCAAGTATTTAGTTCAAAAATTTTAAAACCATTTTCTAAATCTTCTAAATTTATTATTTTTTTTATTATATTTTGATTTGTAAATAAACGTCTACTATGTGTTCTTTTACATTTTGTAAATAAATTTTCCATATCTCTTCCGTAATATTTAAAATTAGAGTAATGTTTTTTAAAGAAAGTAAAATTAATATCAGGAGATAATGCCCAACCTGCTTCTGTTACAATTTTATTAAATATACTAAATAATTCTTTTGGTGAATAAGGATCAATTGTAAATTTAATGTGAAATCTTGATTTTAATCCTGAATTATAGGAAAAAAAACATTCTTCTACTTCTTTAGGATAACCTGCAACAATACAAATAAAATCATTTTTTAATTCAGTTAATTTTAGATTTAATGTATCAATTGCTTCTTTTGAAAATGAATCACTCATATATCTATTACCCAACGAATAAACTTCATCAATGAACATTACTCCTCCTTGACAAGATTCAATCAATTCTTGTGTTTTAATTGCAGTTTGTCCCAAGTATTTTGCAACCATATCAGCTCTAGATACTTTTTTAAAAATATCATTCTTTAATATTCCCATACCCAAATATATTTTTGCTAAAATTTTACCTAATTCAGTTTTTCCACAACCTGGAGGCCCTTGAATCACTGTATGTAAAAAATCAGTGTTTTTATCATCTAAATTTTGTATATAAAACAAGATGTGTTCTACAATATCCATTTTAACTTGTTTCATTCCTATCATATTATTTAAATCTTCTAATGGTCTTACTAAATCATTTACAACTTTTAAATTAATATTGTAATTTTTAGTAGGATCATAAGACTTACCCAGTTGAATTAAATCAACAAGATTATTAATTTTAGAAACAACTATTAGTTCATCTCTGAAAATCGTTGCTTCTCGTGGTATTAATGCTGGGTCTGTAAATAAATAATTTAAAGTATCCTCTTCATCACTGTCAATTATGATTGCTGGTTTATGTCTCTTATTATTTGGTGATCCTGTTTTTACCAAAGGTGGAAGAGGTCTTTTTTTATCATCATTATCCATTAATCTTATTAAATAATAATGTTTAAATATCTTTTTATTAAAAATTTTTATTTTTAATAAAATTACTCGTCGGATAATTGAGGAGCTTGCAATTTTATCTTTGATAAAATTACTCATCGAATAATAAGCCCTTAATCTTCATAAATATATAAAACAAGAAAATTGCTAATAATACCCACCATATATAATGCACATATTCTTTAGGAATACCAGTTATCCCTGATATTGCAGATTCAACAGCATTACCTATTGCACTACCAGCACTTAGACCTAAAGATGCTACAGCCTCTGGTAAACTTTGTCCGGTAGTAAACATATAATAAGCTAATCCAGCAGCACTAATTGTTAGTAAAGGGTGAGCAGCTACAAAATCACCGGCTTCACTTAAGAGTGATTTTTTTGTTGCTACATCTGCAGGACTATCTGTGGGTTTTATAAAATCAGATTCTTTCATATCTTTTAAATCATCAACTTCATCAGCATCTTCACCTGGTCTTCTTTTAGTACCCTTTTTAATAGGTGTATCATCATCATTAATGGGTTTTCGTGGAGAAGATGAATCATCATCATTAATGGGTTTTCGTGGAGAAGATGAATCATCATCATTAATGGGTTTTCGTTTAGAGGGTGGGTCAGGCTGGTTAATAGGTTTTCGTTGAGGAGGTGGGTCAGGAGGATTAATAGGTTTTCGTGGTGGAGTACGTACAATAGGTCTCACTGTATTAGAAAAATATTCTGTTAAATCTAAAAACATTATTATATTATATTATAAAATATTTTATAATAATTAATAGTTTAAAATATTTTAACTATCTTCTTCTAAAATACTTTAACTATCTTCTTCTTCAGTTGTAGTGGTAGTGTTTCTATTATAATATTTATATATTAATACTGCAATAATTAAAATAAATGCAATTAATAAAAATAATTTAAAATAAGTTGAATAAACTGAGGTACTTGATGCAGCAGCAGGACGAGGTTTATTTGAATTAGTATTATTAGTAGATGATTGTGAATTTTCACCTGAAACATTTTGGTCATCAGATGTTGAATTCTCATCAGTAGAATATTCATTAGTAGGATATTCATCTGTAATAGGTGGTTCTTCCGGTGGACTTCCCATACCAAAAATAGAATAAGCCATTAATCCAACACCAGCTAAACTTAACATATCTGACATATTCATTCCTCCTAAACCTCCTCCACCTCCAGAATCTGGTTGATTAGTAGGACGTTGAGGTTGATCGGGACCATCGGTATCATTTGTACGACCTTGAGTAGTTCCATCTGGATCGTCATCCGCATCAGTTTGCTTTTTTTTAGCCTTTACGTCATCATCAGCATCAGCTTGTTGTTTTTTAGCCTTTGCATCTGCATCAGCATCCGCTTGTTGTTTTTTAACCTTTGGATCCGCATCAGCTGTAGGTTTAGGTTTGGGTTTAGGTTTGGAACCAAAATTAGGTGGATTTGTAGCTCCTCCTTTAGTTGTTGGTTTGGATACTCCTGTAATTCTTTGCCCACTTCTTGTTCTAGGAACACGAATTCCTGAAGCAAAAAAATTTTCAATAATTGTCCCAAGCATTATCTTTATATATTAAATTTAGATAATTATTTTACTAATCAAATAAATTTTGTATTACATATTAATATGAAAAAATCTGTAAAAATAATATTAGTAGTAATTGTAATAATTATAGTTGGTATTATATTATTTTTTTTAGCTAACAATAATAATGTAAATAATACTACTAATAAATCAATAATAAAGCCCAAAGTAATAATAAAACCAGAAGATAATTCTAATAATTCTGATAATTCTGATAATTCCGATACTTCAAAACCATTTGATTATGAAATTAGTAAACTATTAGAAGACCAACAACTCAGAACTTGTGGTTCCGTTGGAATACCGCCTTGTAAAGCTGGTGGTACATTAACTAATATACCCGATCCACAATATGTAATTAGTAATTATAATCCAGCTTTTTCAGAGACTATAAATGGAGAGGTTGGTGCTACAATGGTTGCATGTTGTATTTATGAGTATGATTCAACTATTAGTGATCCAGAGATAATAGATGCTGTTGTTGTCAGTAGTTTAGCTGCAGTAATGAATGTAATGATGAATGTAGTAAATATGGCAGACCTTAGTTACGATGCTATGAGACCTTTATTCGACTATCACGCAAAAACAATGAATGCAAATGATGCTAAAGCAGCCAGAACCAATATAAATAACAATATAAAAAATATTGAAGATACAGGAATCAAAAGTATTAATAAATCTACATTAAAACAACCATCTCAAGCTAAAATAGAAGGTGAACATTTTAAAAAGGGTGTAAAAATAACTCACAATAATGTAGAAATAAAAGCACAACAAACTGAAGCTTTTAAAATAGCAAGAACAGAAAGAGTAAATGCAATGAATAAAGCTAAAGATGCAATACAAGGTACTAAGAATGGACCCAAGATTTTAAATAATACTGGACTTAAACCTGGTTCAATTCCTTTAAAAACCGAAGCAGAAAGACTTGCTGCAAAACAAGCTCAAAATATTGCGGATGACGTAGTTAAAGCGACTATTGATAAAACTGTATCTACTGGTGCAAGAATCGCACCAAATTCAACTGCTAAATTAGCGGCAGAATCTAGTGCTAGAGCAGCTACTAGAATAGCTACCGGAACTGCTGCTAAAGCAGGTATTGCAGTATCTCAAGGTTTTATTCAAAGCGCAATATCTTCATTATTTAGTCCTTTAGCCATAGCGATGGGAATATTAGAATTAGTATTAATGTTAATTCCAACTGTAACAACATATAAATTACCTAATGATACTTGGACTTTAGATTCTTTTGTAAAACTTCGTCACGAAATATTAACAGAATTTAATAAATCTTATATTGAAAAGGGTTTACCTCTACCTAGAATTTCCGGACCTCTTGACCATTTACCATTTTATCCTACTGGACCAATAGATATATATAATCCTAAAAGTGTTCAAGAAATTCATCAATTATTACAAACAGAATATTGTATAAGTTTTATTAGTAAAGCACTTGAAAAGGTTAATAACTTTGACACGTTTAGTCCATCTGATAGAATAGCTATTGTTGATAAATTAAGTACTGTTGCAATGGGTTATTTTAATACACCAGCTGGACAAACTTATTTGAATCAAAGAAGTTGTGTATTTGTTAAAGGATTAAATATAAATGGAATGTGTTCTTGGCCAAATAAAGAAAAATGTGAATCTTCATATAGTTGGAAAAAAATAGTAAATAAAATGTATAATCCAGATTTATATCAAAATGATACTGATACAACTTACGTTGAATGGCGTCCAGTTTATAAAGTTGATCCAACAACTGCTCGAGATATTATTACTGAAATTGAACCACCCTCCGCTTGTGTTCAAGTAAGTCCTGATCTTAAATATTATTGCCCTGTTGGTTCAGAATACAAACAAAATATTCAAGCTTGTAGTTATCCAAAGTCATATTGTTGCGATAAAGGTATGAATTACTATCCTAATAATGGTGGATTAGAAATTGGTACTTGTGATTCTCTCTGGGTTCAAGAAGTTTGTAATGGATATGGTTGTAAAAATTTGTATGCGCCTAGAGTAGGGTGTAACTAAAAAGTTGTAATTAAAAAAAAGTTGTAAGTTAAAACATATAAATAAATAATCTAATCAATAATAATGAAAATTATTGCTTGGAATATAAATGGGATTCGTTCTTCTATGAAAGGTAAAGAATTATATGATTTAATTGAAGATGAAAAACCTGATATCATTTGTTTTGGAGAAACGAAAATATCTTGTCCTTTTATTGATGTTCAAAATGAATTGAAAGATAAAATAAAAGGATATAAATATAGATATTGGAGTCCTTGTAAAACTAAAGGAGGTTACAGTGGTACAGCAATCTTTTGTAAAAAGCAACCAGATAGTATTATTTATGGATTAGATGATATTGATGAAGAAGGCAGAGTAATTATCTTAGAATTTGAAAAATTTTTCTTATTACATGTTTATACACCAAATTCAGGAGAAGAATTAAAAAGATTAGATTACAGAACGAAAACATGGGATAAGGTGTTTAGAAAAAAGATTATTGAACTTCAAGAACATAAACCAGTTATTGTTTGTGGTGATTTAAATGTTGCTCACAAAGAAATAGACTTGAAAAATCCAAAGACAAATTTAAAAACAGCTGGATATACTATAGAAGAAAGAGAATCATTTGATAAATTATTAAAAGATGCTGAATTAGTAGATACTTATCGATTTTTAAATCCAGAAAAAGTAGAATATAGTTATTGGTCTTATCGTTTTAATAGTAGAAAGAAAAACACTGGATGGAGAATTGACTACTTTTTAATTAGTGAAAAATATATTAAAAATGTTAAAAAAAGTTTAATATTAACAGAAATTATGGGGTCAGATCATGCTCACATAAAATTAGTATTAAAATTTTAAATTTTATTTCTATATAATAATATATAATGATTCAAGACGATATCTTTATCGCTTTGGTAGCAGCATTGGTTAACTTAATCCTTTCTATCTTAGTCCCTTGTGCAATGAGAGGTGAAGCTAATTTTTTACCTAGTGTAAGAATTATGTTACAACAACACCGCACTGCATTAATTACTTCTTCCGTATTAGTTGCAGTAACTGTATTCTTAGCTTTACAAGCTGCACCTGTAGTCAGAAACGAATTACCTGACTATATTGTAAACTTGGCTAAATTATCTCGCTAATCACTTAATTTATAGTTAACTACAAAGTAAACTCTAAATTATTCTAATTTTAACACCCATTCTTTCCCCTCCAATTTACATTCCATTTTCTCAAGTACATCTTTCTCCATCCATTTCTCATTCTTGAAACTTAATTCATAAGATTTATCTTTCTTGCTAGTTTTAATATCAATATCCCTTTCTAATATAGTATTAATTTCCTTAATTCTATATTTAACTCTATCTTTCAAATTATAAGGGAATGGGAAAACTGGATGGTTTGCTGGAACCATTACATAAGTTTTATTATCTGTTGAATACTTTTCTAAATATAATAATTTATCTTTCATTTCCGTACAAATGCTTTCACGGGTTAATTTATCAATTCTAGTAATTTCTTCCTTTTTAATTCCTGGGATTTTCTTTATTAGATTCATTAAATAATCTTTATCTTTTGATGTTGAACAAACTGCTCCTTTTAATGTTGGAATACCAGTACCACGTTTCTTATCTTTAGACTTGATAATTGGTTCTCTGATTTTGAATAAATCAATTTCATTTGAAGCTAGTTTGTTAAAGTTTTTATCAATAATACCTACTACATAATTTTCTTCTCTACCTTCGTAATAATCAATTACCGATTCAAAATCATAACCATTTTCTTTCTTTTCTTTAGTTTTTTCTTCAATAACTGGTAAATTAGATTTAACATTACCAAACTTTTGTTTAATAAAGTTTTCCAATGTAATTTGATTAGTTCTATTAATATTAGTAGTTTCTCTATAATACATAGGAACATCTTCATTTTCATTAAAAGGTTGAAATAAGTAATATTTACCTCTTTGGATTAAATAACCAGAACGATTATATTTATCAAATATAGTATCTCTAAAGTTATTAAAATCATTTTCTGATTTAGGCATCATATCTTCTAAAGCTTGGTCCAAAAAGAAAGGGTCAAATAAACTAGATTGATGAGGTAAGAAGGATTTTTTAATTTCCTTTATCATTTCCTCATAGAGGTAGACTTGTTTGAATCTATATAAATCTTTAATTTTAGATTTAACATTTGTAATCTCAAATTTAGCTAACTCGTCATTGAAAGTATTATAGTCTATTTCCTTATCGTCCAAGTTACGATATTTTCCATTTGAAAAGTATTCCTTATTCAACTTTGGTTCACTGCATTTTAATGTACATTCCTGAAAATCACATAATGCTGGGCATATCTTTTTCTTTTTATCTTTCAGATTTTCTAAAGTAGGAGGTACACAACCTTTATATTTTTCTACTTCTTCAGGAAACATATTAGCATTTAATAATAAAGGACAATCTACTGCAGTTTCTTTTAATCCTCTTTCTATTTTTTTAACTAATAAATATTTCTCTTCAGCTTTTTTATATAATAATTCATCAGTAGTTAATTCTTTTTCTTGAGAAATAACATATCTATAAACTCTCACTTTAGGAAATTTATTGTCATCGTTAATTGAATCTTTGTGAACACACATTCTAATTGCTCTTCCTATAACTTGTTCTACCTTAGGAAGATTATAAAATACATCAATAATATGTACTTCACTACAGTTTTTAAGAGTTACCCCTTCGTTCATCACTCTGGAACCTAAACAAAACTTTATATTTTTACCATCAATATTATCAGAATTATTAAAAACATCTTTGATAATCTTTTGTTTTACTTCTGAAATATCTTCTCCAGATTCATCAATTGAACCAGTAATTAAAATAAAGGTAGCTGGTTTAAAGAGTCTTTTTTCTTCCTTTTTATATTCAGAATACTTTTTACCAGTTTTGTAATCAATAGTATCATCCTTAATATCATAGTTTTTATTGTTTTCTTGATAATCTAAATAACCATTTTGTCTTAGACATTCAGCAAATAATTCCATACCTCCGGCTCTAACTAGATTTGAATAAATAAAAGCAGTGTGAGCTCCTTTTCTCCCTTCAATTAATTTATTTAATCTTTTGATTATTTTAAAAAATTTAATTGAAAAGAATCTTAAGTATTCTAACTTTAAAATATCACCTGATATATTTTTTTCTTCTGATTCAAATATAAAGTTATCTTCTACATTTTTTGGTAATTTATTATTAAATAATTTTTTATTAATCATACTTCTTAATTTAGGACCATCTCCATTTAATTGTTGGAGGATATGATTTAAACCTTCTGTAGAATGAAAACCTTGAATATCATTCTTTTCTGAATTTAATCCAGGGAAAACAAAGTTAGCTGCGGCAGAAGAAGTTCTATCTAAAGTATCATCCAAATTTTCTTTAGTTTTAACATAAACCTTTTCTTGAAATTCTTCCATATAACATCTAACTACTGGAGTAAATAATAAACCAGGAGGAATCTTTCCTTTTTCTACTCTTTTTGCAAAAGTATAAGGAATATTTCCACGATAAAAACTAATATACCCTTTAGCTTTCTCTTTTAAATATTCTAATCCATCGGGTTTTAATTTCATTAAATAGTTTTTGTCACCAGTAAATATTTTGTCTCTAGCTATTTGGTCATCTTGAGGCCTAATAAAGTTTAATAAGTCAACAATTTCATCTGCTAAATTAATCATAGGGGTAGCTGTTAATAAAATAACTCTCAAGTTTTGAGAATTTTTAATAATTTTTTTAAGAGCTTCTCCGTATTCATTACCAGATATGTTATGGGCTTCATCAACAATTAAAAGAGAGTTATCCATATTAGTAATTCTATCTACAACTAATTCTCTTTCAATTTCACCTTCAGTATTTTTCTTATAAGTATTTTTGATTTTATTATCATCGGATAGTTTCTTTTCTACTATTTTTTCACCTAGAACCTTTTTATAAAATGTTTTATAAGACATAATTTTATAGTATTGAGATGCAGCATAAAGAGCAATTTTATATTCTCTATCAATATCGGCTTTAGTCATTTGATTTAGAATGTTCTTATTTTTAAGATAAGTTTCTCCAGTCCAAGTTAAAATTTCATTTTTAAAGTTATCTCTAGTATTAGGTCCAGGAACAATAACAAAAATTTTTGTATTATATTTTTTAATTTGTTCTTTGAATTGTTCGGCAATTAAAATTGCACTACCGGTTTTACCAGAACCAGTTCCGTGCATTAAAATTATTCCAGTGTAAGGAGAGTTGGGATTAATAAAATTAGGTAAAAGTGCCTGATGTTCTCTAGGTAACACATCACCTTCTCTACAATTTTGATCTCTATAATTCTGAATGTCTTCATATGTTTCTAATTTAGCTCTTTCTGGAACTTTGTGATAATAAAACTCTCTTTTCTTAAAAATTTTAGTTAATAATTCATCATCTTTAGTTTCAGGATAAGAAAAATCTTTTACTAATTTAACCATTATTATTCTTTAGATTTTATATTTTCAATAAAGAAAATTCGGTTTATGAATAACTATTATATATAGTAATTTTAATGGAACTCGATTCTAAAGTAAGACAATTTTCCTCTGATTATAGAAAGAAATTAGTTTTAAAAATTTCAAAATTAACAGAGAGAAAAGATTTCGTTAATATATTTAATATTATTGTCGATGAATTAGGTAATGATTATTCTAGTAATCGTAATGGAATGTTCTTTAACTTAAATTTAGTATCCGATGATACAATTACAAAAATATGTAATTATTTAAATGAAAACACAGATACCCACTTGATTAGTGATTCTGAAACAAAAATTAAATATAAACCATATTCTCCAAATGATGCGAGTGATAGTTTCTCTGGACAAAAATTAAGTAATCAAGAAAAGTCGATAATAAAGAAAATTAACAAGTTATAATAAACTATAATCTAAGAAAAACATCCTTCAAACTTCCTTTATAATTCAAATACCGATTTGCGATCTCTCGAATTTTATCTTTACATTGATGTAAAAATAAAATAGATATTAGACCTGAGTTAAACTTGTATTCTCCGTCTGCATTCTTTTCCAAATTAATATTAATATCAAAATGTTCATCTTTGATAAACATTTTGGATTCAACTTCCTTAGTATTTAAATTTCTAACAGGAATGAATCGATTCTCATCTCCTTCTAGATTACAATAAACTTCAGCTGGAATTTTGTATTTAATATTAGGATGGTAGATTAGGTTGCAATTCAAATCTATTTTGTATAAATTGGTATTATCTTGCTTTACCAATGTTTTTAGAATATAAATAGTTGGTAAAACTAATCCATAAACATTAGTTCCATCTACAAAATATTTACAAAAGACACCAACTAAACGATCATCTTCTGAAAACACTGGTGCTCCAGATAGACCTTTATATTTATTTAAATCAGTATCATTAATTAAAAATCTCATATAGATATTTTTAATTTTACAAAAGGGAGTTTTCTCAGTAACAAGATAATCATGAACTATGAATTTTTGATTCTCTAGCTTAACTATATTATCTTTTTTTTCAAATTTAGTACGAAAGCTTTTTACAACTTTCGCATTAATGAAACTATTATATTCTAAAATATTTAATTCATTCCAATAAATATTTTTTGCTTTCTTTAATAGTATAGAAGTCTCATTGTTATCATAAAAGGTGCTTGCTACTGGTAAATAATGGTGAGTGGTTATGATATATTTTATACCGTTGCATTTAAATATAAATCCTGTTGAGCCTTGTAGCTTTTCGGATTCAGTAAATGCAGCCAGTTGATTCTTTAAGTTTATAGTGTAACTAGACATTATTAAATAATAATTGTAATTTAAATGTAAAAGATTCAATTTTTTAGAGTTTAGACTACTAATAGTTTTTTCCTTAAATTTCGAAAGTATTCAGTCAAAGTAGGTAAAACTGGATTTTCCCATGGAGATACAAATTTAGTCGTATTATAAATATGATTAATTACAGAATCATAAGTATAAGTTTTAATACCAATTATTTTAGTTTCTTCAATAAATTTATCTGATAATACCTTGAAAGGTTTATAATTTTTGAATTCTAATTTATTAAAAATTTGTGGATTACAAGAGGTAAAATCGTCAATGGTAACATTAATTGTAAAATTTAATTTAACTAACCCAGGTCTTTTATCTTCAGTTAATTGATAATAAAAAAGAAAACTAGATTTAGCTTCTTCTGCTAAACCTTTAATTCCAGAGATAGCTAAATCATAAAATTCATTTTGAGGATTTAATTTAATAGCATAATTGATTGGTCTTCCGATTATAAAACTTTTGGTGATTCGATCGTAGATATCACCGGTACTTAACACTTTAATAAAACTAGATTTCAAATCTTCTACCCACTTTAAAGGTGAGATTTCATCTAAATCCAAATCTAAATTTTTATCAATAGTTACTATATGTAAATATATTTCAGCTAAGTTAGAAAAATAATTTATTATTTCATCGTATTTATATTTATATTCATTACAAAATTCTTTTATTTTTATTGTATGTTTAATAAAATCATCATTGATTATTTTCTTCATAACATTAAATTTTATTTCTTCTTTCTTTTTCTTTAAATTACCGGAGTAATATAATTTTAATAACATATCCCAAGTTTCTGGTTCATTTTTAAAATTTATTGGAATATCTGTTGGATTTCTTTTAATTTCTTTTTCAAACTTATTTATTTTATTTAAAATATCATCAGTCGTATCGATTTTATTAAGATTAAACAATAACAAATCATTTAGTTTATCTTTAAGTGATTTATAAAAATTTAAATTAGTTATTTGAATACCATTTTTAATAGCAATAATAATTGCCAATACTTCATTTACACAATTTAAAGCAGTAGCTGATAAAATTGTTAAACAATCATTTGAATCAATAATATTACTAGATAAAGCTCTTTGTAAATCAGAGACCTTCTTATAAATTTCAGTTTTACGAAGATTTTGAAAATTAATTTCAAATGCTGAATTTATATCAATTAGCACTAATTGATTTTTTAAAATACTTAAGCTTTCCGAAAAAAATAAATCAGGAATTACTTTTGTTTCTCTTTTATTATATTCAATAATTTCATTTCGAATATTTCTAGTAATATTATTTTCATAAGGATGAATTATATAAAATTGTCCTTTCTGGTCTATTAAAGTTTTTATAAGTTGTCCTGAAAAAGCACGAGTTAAACTATCAAAAAATAAATCAGATGGGAAATACTTTTCGTTCCAATAATTTTTTATGTTTATCGCATATTGTTTTCTTAAAATAAAATAAGTATTTTTTTGGAAAAAATCACTTTTCATATTTTCTTTGTTTTTAGTATCATAATTTACCTTGTAAAAATTACTATCTATAATATTTGGATTATACTCATTAGGTATTACTGGTTCAAACGTATCACTATCTTCTACAGATAATTTTAAATAAATACTAGATGGGTCTTCTTGAGTTATTTTATATTTGGGTAGAATTTTTTCTCTAGCTCCTTTAGGATATAAATAATAAACAGTTCCGTCTGATAATCTTCCCACACGACCTTTTCTTTGCAAACGAGATGCTTCAGATATCTTTTCTACTGCTAAAATGCTTATTTGTTTTTTGGGATCATAAGAATTTACTTTTGCATATCCAGTATCAACAACAAATTTTAATCTTGGAATAGTCACAGACGCTTCTGCTACGTTAGTTGCAATGATGATAGCTCTTTGATAAATTCCTTCAGGAACCGATAAATCTTCAATAAAATCTGGACCCCATTCTTCAAAAACCTTTTCTCTTTTATTTCTAATTTTACCTATAGTCTTATCTATATTTTGAATAATATTTTGATATTTTGAATCTAAATTAGAATAATAAGGTAAAGCAATATTCCCTTGAGGTAGTCTAATATTTAATTCTTTAACTGCTTTATTAATTTCAGCTTGACCAGTTAAAAATAATAATATTTCACCAGTAGCATATTTAGAACAAATTTCAACGATTTTTTGATAACTTAATTCTTGAATTTTTTCAGAACCTATTTTATCATTTATTTTATCATATTGAGGATTTTCATAGTAATCATCAATAACTACATATTGTGTTGTTTCTCCAGGTGGAGAAATATGAAATCTTCGGTCCATAAATATAGTATCTGCGCCAGTCACACTGGATTTAATTGGATATAATAAGTTATCATTAATACAACGAAAGTAAGAACGATAAATTGGTTCATCTTCATCCATAGTTGCAGACATTACGATTAACCGTAAAGCATTATTATATAAACAAGATTGTCTAAGTAAAGTTATAATCATATCCATATTTGTATTATGTTCGTGTGATTCATCAATAATTATACTATCATAATGATTTTTATATCCATAAACATACTTTTGTTTCCCAGGAGCAAAAACTTGTTCTTTCATTAATGGATTCTGAATTAATTCTTCATATAATGTACCATCGGTTAATATTTTTAATGTTAAATGCGAGCAGTTATTTTTAATGTGACTATCTTTAGATTGTTTCATTTGAACATAAAAATTATTATTTCTAACTTTATTATCACCAAATATAGAAGATTGTACTATTGGTACTCCTAATTCTTCTGAAATTCTTTCAGCGTTACCTTTAGTGGGAGGAATACGAGGTTGAGTACAAATAATTTTTGCATCACTTTTATAATCATATGCTTTGGCAGCGTACATTAATAATTTAGGAACTTGAGTAGATTTACCTTGTCCGGTTGCACCAGTAACATATAATACACGATGATTAATATAATGATGAAAGAAATTAATTTGAGCTAACCAATCCATTGCATAAAAAGAATACCAATTTTGATCATCTTCTAATAATTTAAAATAAGTAACTTCTTCTTTTTTGGATGTTCTTATTTTCGGTAAATTTTTGTATTTATCATTAGTTAAATAATAATAGGCTTCTTCAAAATTCTTATTTTTTTTAAGTTTTTTACCTAATCTTTTTCTAATTTCATAACTTGAAAAAGGAAAATATGTAGATTTATCGGTAATATCTAAATCGATATCAAATTGACTTAATAAACCATTTTTAGTTAAGATATCAAAAATTAAATCAAGTTTAATACTATTCCAATCACTTAAAATTGCTCCTACACTATAATATCTTAAACTTAACCACCCTGTACTTAATCCATAGAATCTATTTAAAAATTCATCTTTATCTTGATTAGATAAAGCTATATAATGTGAATCCAATAGGCGCCATTCTGACCCAGTTTGAATATGAGTTATTGATTTAGCAACATTATAAATATTTTTCAAATTAATACGAGTATTTGGATAATAATAAGTAGGACTAATACTAAATTTATTATCTTTTTCAATAATTAAATATTCTTTTAAAAATGTCCCTTTTAATTTTCTAATACTTTCATATAAAAAGTTCCAAATATGTTTAACTTTAATATTTTTTAGAAAACTTTTTATATCTTCATCAGTAATTTTATCTAATTTTTTTGTAAATTTTTTAGAATATTCTTCATCTTCAGTTTCATCTGTGAAATCTATTTGAGTTAATGTTGCTTCAAAAGCAAATTTCTTATAATCTTCTGGGACTTCTTTTTCAACAATTGTTTTATTTGAATAGTTATTAGCTAAAAATACTAAAATATGTAACCAATTATTAATTTGATTAATGTTCTTTTCAAATTCAAATTTATCAGTATCAGGTAAATCTTCATAAGAATCAAATTTAAAAAATAAATCAATATTCAAATGGTCATTTAAATGATGAATTATAAACTTTTCTCTTTCATGTGTATAAATTAAAAATTTAATTGGTTTAATATCATTGTATAATTTATTTCTAATTACATTATAAATATCACCAGCCCACAATCCATAATAATCATCTTTATCAAAGGAACCTGAATTAAAACCGGCAACAGTTCTTTTATATAATTCAGATTCTTTATAATCAATAATAGGAATAATATTTATCCAATTGATATAATATTTACCATTCATAATTTGAAGAGTTTTTAATATTCCAGTATAATTATGTTCTATTATGATATAAATTAATTTTTTACCGTTTTCATATAATTCTAACAAGTTATCACTATTATATTGTAATAAACCTAAAGCCATATTACTATATTTAAAATCAGTTTTCAAAAGCACATTTCTATCTTCTTCTAATAAAGAATTAGGAATATTATTTTTTAATTTTGCATATAAGAATTGATTCAAATCAACCAATTCTGTACGATTTTTATCATCAATATAAGGTAACAACATTAAAATAACTCCTTTAATATCTCGAAAGTTATTTTGTTTCCATTGTTCTTCTTTCTTAAAATTAAAAAAGTTTTCTATTTTATTAATTAATTTATCAGTATGTAAATATAAAAAATCAGAATCTTCTTGATTTATATTTGGGAATAATATTTTGATACTATTTTTAATATTTAGTTCCATTATTATTATTCACAAAATAAAATTTTTTAAGGGGCTTTTGGTACCCAATTAATTGGTTTAAATAACCAATGATCATCTTCAAATACTTGAGTTATTTTTCCAACAGGATAACATTCTACTGATATATTTTTTACACTTAATATAGCATCGCACACAATTTGATGAGTCACTATTAAAACCCTATCATCGGTTTTATGGTGATTAGTTATAACATTTTTTAAAAAGTTCTTAGCTCTAAGGTTTACTTCTTTAAATGTTTCAGGGTATTTTACTTCTTCAGGTTGTATTGTTGATTTATACGAGTCATCGTAAAGGAAAGCTTTAGCTAAATATTCAGGTAAGGTTATTCCATGAGAATTTTTAGGAATAATATTTGAATCATTTATTTCGCTAATAGAATAATCTAATTTTACATTTACACCTTTTGCTTTAGCATATGGATAAATCGTTTGTAAAGTTCTAATGTAAGGAGAAGAATAAATTTGATTAATATGCAATTCATCGCATTTAGCAATTAATTTAAGTGCGTTATCTAATCCAGTTTTTGTTAAGGGGGCAAAAAAGGTAGCATCTTGTGTTCTGTCTTCATGTCTAAGTATATATAATTTCATCTTAAATTAAAATATAAAATAATTATTCGTATAAAAATTCTTGAGATTCAACATCCCAATAGAGACTATAATTTTCTTTTATTATATCTTTAACTTCTAAAGCATTAAATATCTTTTCAATTAATTCATTTTTTTCTTTAATATTTTTTAAATCTTTTGTGCTAGTTGGTAAAGTATATAAACCTAAACATTCTTTTACTAGAGCATTTAATTTTATAAGATTTTTAGATTTAGTTTTCTTAATATTTAAATTTTGATTAGAATCTATAATAATCTGATTTAACTCCATATTATTACTATAAGCAAAGGTTTTATAAATTAATTTTATTTCAATTATTATTTAAAGAGATTTATTATATATAAATCAATGGTAAAAGACAAGACTTTATACGATAGGTTGGAAGTTGACCCAAGTGCTTCAATTAAAGATATTGAAAAGAAAGGTAAAAAATTATTAATTAAATGGCATCCGGATAAGAATCCTGATAAAGTTCAAGAATCAACTAAAAAATTTCAAGAGATTCAAGAGGCAATGACTATATTAACTAATCAAGAAAAGAGAGAAATGTATGATCAATTTGGAATGGAGGGAACTAAAGGTGGTGATGGTGGTGGCGGAGGGTTTCCCGGTGGATTCCCTCCTGGTTTTCCCGGAGGTATGTTTGGTGGTGGGTTTCCTTTTGGCGGAGGTGGAGGAGGGTTTCCCGGAGGATTCCCTGGCGGATTTCCCGGTGGATTTCCAGGAGGAGGTCATCCAGGGCAAAGAGGAAATGAAAATGAAAATGTAGTTCAAACTGTCAAAGTTACTTTAGAACAAATTTATAATCAATCAACAATTGATGTTACTTATAATCAAAAGATAAGTTGCTCTCAATGTAAAGGTGAAGGTACTAGCGATGGTGTTAAAAATGAATGTGATGATTGCGGGGGTAAAGGAATTAAAATGAAACTGATGAGATTAGGTCCTATTCAAACTCAAACTTTGGTACCTTGTAACATCTGTAACGGTAAAGGAAAAATTATATCTGAAGCAAATAAATGTTCTACTTGTAATGCATCTGGATTTAATACCAAAGAAAAAACAGTACAAGTTCCTTTACAAAATGGTTTTGGAAATGGTATTAAAATGCAATTGGAAGGTAAAGGAAATAATATTAATGGACAAAAATCAGATTTGATTGTAATTATAAATGAAGAGGAAGATCCTGTTTTTAAAAGAAGGAATAATGATTTGATAGTAACTATAGAACTGAAATTATTTCAAGCTCTATTTGGTTTTGATAAAGTATTAACTCATTTGGATAAAAGGAAATTGCATCTCCACCACACCGGAAGTACAAATTATGGTACAGTTAGAAGAATTTCTGGAGAAGGTATGGCTGATTTAAGAACAAAACAAAAAGGAGATTTATTGATTAAATTTGTTTTTACTTTACCAAATATTACTAATGAAACATTAACAAAAGCATTAATGTTAATTGATAAACAAGAATCTATTAATGAAAAAGAATTAATCAAACAAACAGATTTGGTAAAAACTATGATGTTAGAAGATTCTTCAGAATCTTTTTCTCAACAAAGTTCGTCTTCTTCTTCTCACCAAGCTTATGACGAAGATGATGAACAAGGACCAAAACAAGCTGAATGTGTCCAACAATAATAACTTGTTAAATAATCATAAAATATTTAAAGAATATTTTGTAATTACATTAATGACCGACTTGCAAGTTAAACAAATTCACATTGAAGGAGATAAGAATTTTTTTGTTTCTAAAAATGCAGTAGATAGATTTAAGAAGGATTTAAGAAATAACGCTACAGAAAAACTAAAAGAAAATGACTATTTTGTAGAAGATTGGACATATGAATTAGTATCTGAAAATGAAACTGAAATGAGAGTAAAGATTGTTAATAAAGTAAAGGGTCCTAGAGTACTACCTTGTGATGAAAAAAGACAATTATTAAAATCAAAAATATTTAAAATGACCAATGACCGTACTAGTCACGATAACATTAAAAATAAGAGTATTGTACCTAAGGATTTATTAAATGAATATTTGGCTTTGAAAAAACATAAACTGCCTATGGAACTTCATGACCCATCTAAAGTTTTATCAAACCCAGAAGAATATAGAAATATTATTCATACAATGGTTAAATCATTTGGAATGTACAAGGGAAATAATAATCCAGTAATAAATTATTATCGCTCATTAGAAAAACATTTAGAAGAGAAAGTAAAAGAACTAAGTAACAATGCAACTCAACTAAGTACAACTGCTATTAACAAAAAGTCTTTAATATCTCAACTTAAAAATGATATTCTAGGCCCTCCACCTCCTGTTCCCGATGATTCACTGGGTGTAACTAAAGATTTTATTCAAAAGTTACAATTGGATAGAGATTCAATTTCTATAGAAGAAGATATGAAAAAAATTTATGAATCAATGGGAATATCAATAGATAATTAATTTCTAACATAACATAATTTCTAACATAAAATATATGGCTTTTCAGGATAAATATTTAAAATATAAAAATAAATATTTAAATTTTAAAAACAGTTCTCAATTTGGAGGTGGTAACAAATATATAATTGGTATTGCAGGAGCATCTGGATGTGGAAAATCATTTTTAGCAGAAGAAAATTTACAACAACTATTTCTTAAAAAAGGTATTCCAACAACTGTAATTTCTTGTGATAATTATTATAAATCATATATAGTTGAAGGGAAACCAAGTTTAGCACCTGCTGATTTTAATTGGGATACTCCAGATGTAATAGATTTAGATTTATTTAGTCGTCATTTAGATGATTTTAAGAAAAATGTTCCAATAAATGTTCCAAAATATAATTTTGTAACAAATCAAAGAGAAGGTGTAAGTCAAACTGTAGATAGTTCAAAATTTCAAATTCTTATTGTTGAAGGATTGTATGTATTATATAGACCAGATGTTAGAGTAAAATTTGATTTAAAAATATTTACTGAATCAGACCCTGAAATATGTTTAGCTAGAAGAATTTCTAGAGACATTGAGAAAAGAGGTAAAAAAACATCTGATACACATAATGTATTATCAAATTATGAAAAGTTTATTAGACCATCTTATCAAAGATATATTGAACCAACAAAAAGAAATGCAGATATGATTGTAAATTCAGATATTGATTATAGTACTACAAAAACATTAGACATTATTATTAAATATGTTTCATCCGAAATTAAATAATATTCATAATTTTATTAAGTCTACTATTTTTTCTTTCCCAGTGTCTAGCTTTCCTTTCTTTTAATTCTTTTCTTCTTTCTAATACTTCATCTAAACTTAAAAATCTTCTTCTTCTCCTTTCTCCGGCTCTTCTAGCTCCCGAAAAAGGTTCGTGTATTTCTAATTCATCTAATTGCCGTGGCACAGGTGTTATCCAATCTCTAGGTAAGATTGGCACCGGAGGTATTTCCCTTTTGTAACCATTAACAATACCTAATTGTAATCTTTGTTTAATTTCATTTGCATTAAAAATAAAATTTTGCCTACAATAAGGGCAAATAGCAGAGTTTAAACGTACACAACAACTAGAGCAAAGTTCATGACCACAGGGAAGCTTTTTGTTTGATTCATTTGAATAGCAAATCTTACAATCCTCCATTAATATAGCCTATAAAATAATACTTAAAGAAATTATTTTTTTATATTTAAAGAAAAATAATTTACTAGCTTATCTAATTTTAAATGTGTTGTGAAAATATTAGTTCACTTATGATATAAAGAAAAAATCCTGTTGCAAAAAATGATATGTCTAAACCGAAAGGTTTTTCGATATATTTATTTTTTTTATTAATAGTTAAATTAAATATTATTTTTCCAAATATTAATGTAATTACACCAGTTATTAACGCCTCTATTAAAATGAAGTAATTCATTTAATTAAAATAGAATACATTTAAAATATTGATAAACTTATTTTTTGAAGATTCTAGAGAGTTTTCTAAAAAAAAATGAAAAAAATATATTAAAAGTTACTTTCTAATCATTTAATAATGCCTCCTAAAAAATCTAAGAAAAAAGATGAAGAAGAATATACTCCTGAAATAGAAGTAGAAGAAGAAGCAATTGAAGAGACTGAAGATTACGACGATGAACCACCATTAGATGAAGATGAATCAGAAGAAGAAGAGTCAGATGAAGAGGAAGAAGTTAAAGTAACAAAACAACTTGAAGAAGAAACTGACTATTTTGAAGATGACGATGAAGTACTTGAGATTCAACCGGATACATCAGTAACATATGTTACAAAGGAAGAAAGAATTTCTGCTAATAGATTATCAAAATATGAAATGGTAAGAATTTTAGGAGAAAGAACTAAACAATTAACAATGGGAGCAAAACCTCTAATAAAGAACTTTCAAGATTTATCTTATGATAGAATAGCACAAGAAGAACTAAAAGTTAATATGATACCTTACAAAATCAGAAGACCTTTGCCTAATGGAAAATATGAACTATGGACATTAGATGAACTTAATAAAGCACATTTATTGTCATTGTTAGATGATTAAAAAAAGAAGATTTTTTACCAGGAATTATAAATTTTCACCAGGAATTATAAATTTTCACCAGGAATTATAAATGACTAGAGAAATCTTTTAGATTTCTCACCAGGAATAATAACAAACACAACATATATAATTTACCTTAAAACTATCCTTTTCTTTAAAAAATACAGATTCCTTCTTAATAGTTTGTTTGTGTGTAATACAATTAGGATTTTTACAATTATAATCATGAGTTCTTGGTAAGATTGGATCTCTGCAAATAAATTCATTTTCTTCCAAAGTTCTCATTTTGCTTTTCTCTTCCATATTTAAATTATATAATAATATTGTTTCTGTTATAGGCTTAATATTATTACAATTATAACATTTAAATTCAGCACCTACAGTTGATACTTCTTCAAAGATTTGATTAAACTTAATTTTATCAGCGTCTTCCAAAGTTTGATATCTCTTGTTTTTATTAGTATCTTCTCTACTGAAAGTAGCTACAAATTTAGATAAATCTACACCTTCATCAAACTTTTTAAATGCATCTTGCATCTTCGCGAGTGCAGTACGAGAATCTTTACCACCGGAAGAGTCTTGAGATGATTTTACTATATCAAAAGAATATGAACATTTTGGACAAAAATACATTAATATATAAATATATAGAGATTATATGTTTATATGACAATTTTTTTAATCGAATCCTCTAAACCATCATCGACCCATTCTCCAAAACTATACTATTAAATTTAAGCGCTCCATAAGCACCAACTAATTGTGATAGAATATATAATAAACCTAAATTAAATGCAATCTTGTTTTCTAATATCATTGCAAATGTTACTGCAGGATTATAGTGTGCCCCAGATACAGAAGCTCCTAAATTAATTACTACAAATAATGCAGCAGCAATTCCAAAATAACCAATTCTATTATCACTAGCAGAATGTAAAATTACGCATATTAAAAGAAATGTTCCAATAGTTTCGACAACTAATTTTTCATACATTTTTATATATTTATCTTAGAAAATAATTCAACCAATATTGAAAAATCTAGTTTTGTTTTCTTCATAAAATATATTCTTTTTTCTATTTCAGTATTACCGTAAATATGATTATATGATAATAAATTGTCTGATAATTTTTTATGATTCTTTATAATTTCATTTCCAATTTCATTCTTAAAAAAATCAGATATTGATGCAAACTTATTATTTAAAACATCTATAATTGCTACCTTATAAGTATTGTAAATTAAATATTGATTGTATTCAATTGATATAATATTATCTGGTTTTATTGTTTCATAACTAGGTTCATTCTGAACTGGGAAAGCTCCCATTAATGACCGGATTGAATCTAAAACTAATCTAATGTTCATCACTGGAGTCCAACCTGGTCCTGCCCAAGTTCCTAAGATGGACAAACAAACTTTTCCATCTTCATAAAGATTTGGATTGAATCTCACATCCTTTTCAACTGTTAAAAGTCTCACTTTAGGAGAATTCTTTGGATATTCATCGGGATATATTATTTCAAAAAAGAAAAATCCACCAAAATAAGGCGTCTCATCGGGTCCAATAATTAAGGCAATTTGAGTTTTTATATTCTTTTTATCGACGTGGAGATAAATACCTTCTGGCTTATTTTCATTGAAATCGACTAGGTCATTCATAATCCTCATTAATGTGGATTTGTTCATTAATACTATATATTGTTTCCCCTTTAAATTAAATTTTTTTTAATCAATAAATATTTAGGATTGGAAAAATCCTGTTGAATCACATCATAATATCGATGCTTATCTGAATTAAATTAAAAAAATTGAAAAATATATTTAAAAAAATCTTATTTTATATTAATTAATATGACAAACAATTCCAAGATAACAAAATACCTGTCTGAGTATAACAGTATATTAGACGAGGGTAGATTACCCTTTGAACAAAAAACAGATATTACCCATGTATCAATGGGTGGGAACAAAGGAAAGTTCTGCTTTAAGAAAGATTTAAAGATGAGATTAAATAAAATTATTTCAAAATGTATAGAAGCTGGAATAGATATTCATATGGCAGAAATGCCTAAGGAATATGGTCCTATTATTTTTGATATTGATTTGGATGTGAAAAAGTGTGAATATAATAATAAGAGGCTTTATGATGAAGATATGATCATTGAAGTAGTTGAATATTATAGGGAAGGAATTAAAAGATATTTGGATGTTTCCGATGAACAACTTAAAGTTTGTATTATGGAAAAGAAAGATGTCAACTTTAAAAATAATAATGTTAGAGATGGATTCCATGGATGTTTCCATCAAATATGTGCTTCTTCTAAAGTTAGACATTTGGTTAGAAATTTTGTTGTAAATAAAGCAAATGAGTCTAAAACTTTTGAAGGGTTTAATAAAAAGGTTACTGAAATATTTGATAAAGCAATTATTAGCACTGCTCCATGGTTAATGTATGGATGTAAGAAACCTGAAGGGAATGCATATCTTCTCACTAAAGTATTAGATGTTTTATTTCAAGATTATGGTTCTGAATGTTTAGGTGATAATCATGAAAAGACTAAAATATTCTCAATGCGACAAAGTGCCTGGAAACCTGAAAATGCTTTACCTTTTGCAACTGATTATACTGAAGAATCTATTGAAAAGGAATATGAAGAATTAGGTTTTGTAAAGAATAAACTTATTATTAAACCAGCTGAAGATTTATCTGAAGATAAGAAGGCTCAAATAGAAAAAGCTAAAGTATTAGTTACAATGTTAAAAGATGAAAGAGCTGATAATTACTTTGATTGGATGGGTATTGGTTGGGCTTTACATAATATTGATAAAAGTTTATTAAATGAATGGATAGAATTCTCCCAAAAATCTGATAAATATAAAGAGGGTGAATGTGAAGAGAAATGGTTAGGAATGAAAGATCACGGTAAAAATATTGGTTCATTAATTCATTGGGCTAAAGAAGATAGTCTTGACGATTTTAATGCATATATGAAAAAAAATTACGACGATTGTATTAAGAAGAGTTTAGATACTAATACATATTATATTGCAAAAGCATTACATAATAAATTCTCTGAAAGATTTGTATGTGTTTCTCTAAGTAAAAATATTTGGTATGAATTTAAAAATCATAAATGGACAATTAGCGAGGGAGGCACTGGTTTGATTAATATAATTTGTACTGAATTTATAAATGATTTTCACCATTTAGTAAGTGATTATAATAAAGAAGCCGAGAAGGTATATGATCCTACCCAAAAGAAACTCTATATTGACAAGGCTATTAGTACAAATAAACTTATTGGTAGATTATTAAATATTACTTTTAAAAAGCAAATTATGGAGGAAGCAAAGAACTTATTCTACGATAATGAGTTTTTGAAAAAATTAGATGATATTAATAAAAATTTAATTGCTTTTGAGAATGGTATTTATGATTTGGATAAAGAAGAATTTCGTTCTGGACGTGCTGATGATTTCATTTCATTATCCACAAAAGTAAATTATATTAAATGGGACACAAACAAACCTGAAATTTCTAAATTTAGTAAGAAGATTACTAACTACTTTAATCAAGTTTTACCTGACCCAGAAAAGAGAAGGTATTTCTTGTTATCATTAGCATCTAGTTGTTCTGGTGAGAATAAAGATCAAAAGTTTAGAACAATTACTGGTAGTGGTACTGTGAATAATGGGTCAAATGGTAAATCATTGACTATGAGTTTGGTTGCAAAATCAATGGGTGAATATTATTGTGCTTGTCCTATTACTATTATTACTAGAAAGAGAGGTGAAGCCGGTCAAGCATCTCCTGAATTAGCTAGATTGAAGGGTGTTAGAATTGGTGTGTTTCAAGAAACTGATGATACCGATAGTTTAAATGTTGGAGTAGTAAAGGAATTGACTGGTAACGATAGATTTATGGTTAGACCTTTGTATTGTGAGCCTTTTGAAATGCAAATTCAAGCTAAATTTTGGCTACAATGTAATAAGTTGCCAATTATTAAAGCAACTGACCGAGGTATTTGGCGTCGTGTTAAAGTTATTGAATTTAGTTCAGTCTTCGTAGATAATCCAGACCCAAATAAGGAAAATGAATTTCAATTGAATCCTAGTTTGGAATATGAAATTGATGACTGGGCTCCCTATTTTATGAGCTATTTAATTCATTTGTTTGTAACTGAATATAAGAAAGAGAAACTTTTGAAAGAACCTGCTTGTGTCCAAGCATTTACTGATAAATATAAGAGCGAAAGCAATAGTATGCTTAGATTTATCAATGAGATTATTGAAATTGATGATAAGATTAATAAATATACCTCTTTGGCTACTTGTTGGGAGAGATATAGGGATTGGATTCGTGAACAGGCAGATGATTCATTGAAAGCCACCAGTAAAGCTGATTTTGATAAGAGCTTTCCTGAGCATATACCCGTTACCTTTAATAAGACCAAGACCGGCTTTAAGGGTATTAAATTTAGAAGTCTTACTGCTAATAATGATGATTCAGAAGATGAAAAGAATGGGCTTAATTTATAAAAAAAATTGAAAATTTGAATCTCTAATGGTTTTAATAATCTTTAATGAACAATTCAAGCTTAATCAATATATTTTTCAACAATAATACTGGCGTAACTTACGGCAGTATTATTCGTAAATGTGACACTGGGGTAACTTATGGCAGTATTATTCGTTAATTATACTAAAGAAAGGATGATTTAAACATTTTTCTGCAGTAAACCTAGAATTAGGATTTATTGTTAACATACCTTTTAGCAATTCTAATATCTCTGCCTTAAATTCTTTTATTCCATACTTATCAAGTAAATATTCAAATGTCTTTTCATCTAAAGAACTAAATTTTTTTAATTTTCCTTCAGGTGTAAAAAATTTCTTTCCATATTTTGTTTTCTTTAAAAAAGATTGACTAAAGTTTCCACATATAGAATTCATATAATATAAATGATATTCATCTCGACTTATACCATCATCTCTTTCTGGATCAAATAATATTCTTCCAGTTAGTAATTCATAGAAAACACACCCTGCTGCCCAAATATCAACAGGGAAACTACTTTGTCCTACTAATATAACTTCAGGTGCTCTATAATATCTAGTTCCAAAATCAGTATCATAATGTTCATCTTCTCCACACCATGCACCAAAATCTGATAATGTAATTATGCAATTATCAATACATTCTTGTCCAACACAATACTTAATTTCCTTTGCCGGAAACTTTAGGTTTCCACAAATTTCTTGGTGAGTTTGTTTTCTATTGCTCATATCTTTATAAGATACTGCTTCAGAATATTGTCTTATTATTTCTTTATCCATATTATTACAGCCTCTCAATAATATATTATCTGTTTTAATATCTGCATGATAAACCTTCATCTTGGTATGTAAGTATTTAAGTGCTAATAATAACTGAAACATTATTTTTTTAACTTTATTAATAGGTAAACCATTCTGAAATTCTCCTTTTCTGACTATGGCATCTAAATTACCAGTGTGCAAATCAAATACACCACATGCGTATTTTTTATTACCAACCTGTTCTACAAAACTTTCTTTTAAATGATTAAAAAAAGGTAGTCGAGCATCTAGTTTCTTTAAAAATTTAAATTCTTGAGAACCTTTTTTATATTCATTTGGTTCATTCACTTTGATTGCATAATATTTAGAGTCAATAACATTGAAAGCTAACCAAACAATTGCATCAGCACCTTTACCAATTTCATAAATAACATTGTAGTTATTTAAGACTTTACCAGTTAAATCTAAATTGTCTTGAGATTCATTAGACGAACTATAGTAAGATTCACTATCACTCATATTTATAATATAGTAAAATTATTTTATATACTTTTTTAATGAATAAATTTAGTGAATTAAGAAAAATAAAACCAATTGGAAATCCTTTCAATAAAAATGAAACAGTAATACATCCAATTACTTTACAAACAGCTACAAATAATAATAATTTCAAAGTATATCCCAGTCAATTCTTTATTAACGATAATAAATTATATACTGATAATAAATTTACTGATGAAAAATTAAATAGAACACCATCTAAAAATATGGAAATACCTGATTTATCTTTGCCTGTTTCTGATATTTTAAATATTTATAATATTGATAATTATGATGAATTAATTAGAGAATTAAAGATGATGGGTAACCAAAACACTATGTTCAGACTAATTAATATTTATAATCGTCTTTTCTTTGATACTCTTAAAAAGAATAATTCTACTTTAATAAAGATATTTAAAATTGTATTTCCCGATGAGAAGATTAATGAAGAAAAAACAAATAGTTTTTTAAACAAATGGTTTGAAAACAATAAGAAGGATAGTTTTAATCTTAACATATGTAAAGATTATAAGTACTTTATAAATAATGTACGATAAAGAAATTTTTGTAAAAGATTATTTTAAAATTCATAAATGTTACGCAAGTATTTACGGTCTTGATAAAACCATTATTCTGATGCAAGTTGGTTCTTTTCACGAAGCCTATTGTAATGACGATAATGGATTAGATTTAGTTACTTTAGCTCAAAAGTTAGATGTAGTTTGCACCAAAAAAAATGGTAATAAAGAACTATCTGATTCTAATCCTAGAATGATGGGATTCCCAATTCATGTTACTCATAACTTTATTGAAAAATTAATTAATTTAAATTTTACAGTGGTTTTAATTGACCAAACATCTGAACCGCCTAATCCAAAAAGAGAAATAACTGGTATTTATTCACCTGCTACTTATTTAGAAAAAAATAATTCTAAAAATTGTAATCTGGTTTCAATAGTAATTGATAAGACTAAAACAAAAACTAATGATCAGTTATGTATTGGATTATGTTCATATGATTTATCCACTGGTAATGGTTTTACATTTGAAACTTATTCTACCACTAGCGATGAATTATTAGCATTGGATGAAACATTACGATTTTTAGATACAGTTAAACCTAGAGAAATCTTATTAATAAATAAGATTAAAGAACCAATTGCAAATATGAAACCAAATGAAATTGTGCAGTATTTACAATTAGATGAAAAGATACTTTATAATTTCAAAATAGAAAATCAAGAAAAGATTAAATATCAACAGAGATTGTTAGAAACAATATTTCCATTTACTAATAATCTAAGTATCTTTGAAAATCTAAATTTATCATTTACTAATTTAAGTAGATTATCACTAGTGATATTATTAGATTATTGTTCTCATCACCAAAATAATCTATTAAATAAGATTAAAGCACCTATTAGTTTTACTAGTGATAAATTTTTATACTTTGGTAATAAAGCATTAGAACAGTTAGATGTGTTTACTAAAGCATCAGGAGAGAAAGGATTGTTTAATATAATTAATTATACTAAATCAGCATTAGGTAATAGATATTTAATTAATGCATTAAATAAACCATTAATTGACCCAAAGGAATTAGAAACTAGATATGAATCAATCCATACTATACTGAAAAGTAATCACGAGACTTTTTTAGAGAAATTCCTCGAGGATATCTTTGATATTGAAAGATTACATAGAAGAATAGATATGGAAAATCTACATCCTTATGAATTACATCAGTTATATACATCATTTTTAAAAATAGAAAAGTTATTAAAATATTTGGAGGAAAAAGAAGTAAATATTTTACACGATAATTCTTTTTCTGTATTATTAAAAGCAATCTATGAATTCAAAGGTTATATTGAAAAGTATTTTATTCTTGAAAATTTAGAATCTAGTAACTTTAATAATTATTTTGAAGATAATAAATCATTTTATAAAGCTAAAGTAGATGATAATATAGACCAGCTAGTCTTGTCCATTAATTCTGGAAGTAACTTTATTGATTTACTACAAGATGAATTGGAAAAACTAATTAGTGATGATAAAAGTTTGTTTAGCAAAAAAGATGCATCCTTAATTACTAGTAAGTTTAATGAAAGAGATGGTCATTATATGTTGATTACTAACCGAAGATGTAAGATATTAAAAAGTAAGCTACCTGATAATATCACTATTGGAGGTTTTAAATTGAAAGCAACCGATTTAGAATTTACGGAATTACCTAAAAGCACCAGCACCAAAATTAATTGTAATAAGATTAAAGAAATTTCAAATCAAATGATAGTGAATAAGCAAAAGTTAGCAGCTTTGAATAAATCAAAGTTCAAAGAATCTTTGAAAGAAATATCTAATACATACAGTAATTTATTTATTTATTGGAGTAAAGAAATTGGTTATTTAGATTTTATCAATTCAGGAGCCATTTGTGTAATAAAAAATAAATATACCAGACCACAAATAATACCAAGTGAAAATTCTTATTTCAAAGCTTCTAAAATGAGACATCCTATAGTAGAATCTATAAACAAAGAATATAATTATATTCCTCACGATATTGGATTAGGTACTGATAATTTGAATGGAATATTATTATATGGAATTAATAGTTCTGGTAAATCAACTTTAATGAAATCAATTGGATTAAATATTATTTTAGCACAAATTGGTTATTATGTTTCCTCTGAAAAATTCATTTTTCAGCCTTATAAATCTTTATTTACTAGAATCATCGGTAATGATAATATGTTCAAAGGTCTCAGTTCTTTTATGGTTGAGATGATGGAATTAACAGCAATATTAAAAAGGAATGATAATAATACTTTAATTATTGGAGATGAAATTTGTAAAGGAACTGAAGAAAAATCTGCAAATATTATTGTTGCTTATATGTTAGAAATATTAGCAAAATCAAAAAGTTCTTTTATTACTGCAACTCATTTACATAAAGTAGCTAATTTAGATTCAGTTAAAAAGTTAGAAACTGTTAAACCAATGCATTTAAAAATTACTTATGACGAAAAGAATGAACAATTAATTTATGATAGACATCTAAGTGAAGGACAAGGAGAAACATTTTATGGTTTAACAGTTGCTAAATTTTTAATGAAAGATAAAGTTTTTAATGAAAGAGTTGGTGAAATATTAAAAGAATACGATGAATATGAAGCTCCTAAGATGAGTAATTATAATGATGATTTTATGAGAGAGTGTTACATCTGTAAAGGGAAAAAGAAATTAGAATCACATCATATAATTCCACAGAAAGATTTTGATAATAAGAAGAAACATAAATCATTGCTTCATATTAAAAAGGATAATTATTCAAATATTGTAACCTTATGTACTCTGTGTCACGATAAGATTGATACTAATGAAATTGTGATTAATGGATGGTTAGAAACATCAGATGGGAGAAAATTAGATTACTCGCTTAACAAAAAATGATTTTCTTTAAAAATATAATGATTGAAATAATAATAATTGTATGGTTTGTATTGATATCAAATATTTATTTAATTCCAGCAATAATTTTTAAGGAAGAAGATAAAATAAATAAAATATTAAAAGAATCCTTTCAAATATTATGTTCATATATTTATAAAAATGTTTTGTGTAATGATGAAATAATACAAACTAAAGGAAAGGTTGATATAATAATTGCAAATCACATAAATGCTTATGATACATTTTTGATTTTATATATATTAAAATGTCAAAACATTAGAAAGTTTGTGTTTGTTGGGAAGAAAGAGGTTATATACATTCCAGGTTTCGGTTTACACTTTTTAACAGATAAACATATTAAATTAAGCAGAAAGTGGGAAGAAGACAAATTGCTTTTGGATCAGCAAATTGATAAATTAGAAGATGAATTAATTATAATATTTCCAGAAGGAACTAGATATTCTAAAGAAAAGTTTTTAGATGGTCAGAAATTCTCAAAGGAAAATAATCTACCAGTTTATGATAATTTATTAGTTCCTAAAAGTAAGGGTCTACAGAGTATCTATAATAGATTATTGAATACTAATAAATTAGGTAAAATATACGATATGTCAATAATTTATAAAAAGAATAAAACATTTATTATTAATCGGGAATTAGAATATGACGATACTAAAGACTTTAAAACCTGGTTATTAGAAGAATGGAAAGAGAAAGATATATTAATGAGTTATTATCAAAATATAGACTATAAAGAATTATCATTTCAACACGAGAAGATTATAGTCATATTGAATATTCTATTGTTAATAGTGGTTTATTATCAATTATGTAATAATAGTTACTTTTGTGCTTATTTCTATGTATCTATAGTATTGGGGTATTTATATATATTATATAGAAAAGTACGCGGTTCTTAGACTTAAAAAAATTGAATATTTAACCATCTATCACCATATAAATTAAGGTATGTCGATGTCTATGATTAATTATGATATGCCTACTTTTATTAATATTAGGGGGGATACCTTCACCTGCAAGTGTAAGACTTGTGGGGAGGGTGGTAAGCCCTTTACGCTGGCCACTTTAGAGTCTCATTTTGAGGTTCTGAAGATGCCATTCTTTAAGTGTCCTGTTCCTGGCTGTAACCATAAGGTTGCTCGCCAGTCCAAGACCATCACCGGACACCTTCTCAAGTCTCATCCCAAGATTTCCACTGGATTGAAGCTAATTGAGGGAAAGACTGCACTCTTCTGTATGGAATGCAACTCTTATACAAATACGTTGCATTTTCATTGTCAAGAGTGTAAGAAAGCGGATGCTCCTGGCTCTCGCCCTTGCAATACTCACTTTCCTACCAAGGAGGGTTTGGATGAGCATCTTAAGGCAGAGCACAACAAGTGGTGGCTAGAGAAGCCTTGCAAGCGTGGAACTACTTGTCCTGGTTTTCGAAACGGACAATGTGGTTTTAACCACCTGAAGCACCCTGAGGATTTCATCCGTGTGGACACCAAGGAGAAGATTTGTAGGTATGAGATGCCTTGGAAGAATGTTCGGTGCTCTAATCTGACTTGTTCATTCGACCACCTTTGGGGACGGGTGCGCTGGATTCTCAAGGAGAAGAGTAAGACTACTGAGTTCAGTGCACCTTTACCTCAAAGCGAGGGAGGCGGTCCCGAGTCTATTCGTGATGATGTTACTGCAACTTCTGATTTATCTGATGTAGGATTCAATGTTAGCTCTATCCAGATTGATGACACGGTGGGTGTGGAGGTTGATAGTGATCTTTCCGACGAGCATTTGGACGAGGATGATAGTGATGACACAAAGAGTGATAACACAAATGGTTCTGGATTCTAACTCCACTTATTTTATAAAAAACACAAAAAATTGAAATTTTAAATCTATGTATATCATTAATAATTGTAGGATGTCTACTATTACCTATAATAATATGTTTACTAATACTAAGGAGGTGTGTGCTAAGTGTGCATATGCTAATAATAATTTTAATAGTTCGTACACTGCATTGATTTGTGCTATTCAACACGGCTCTATAGATTTAGTTCGACAATTGTGCAATGAAGGAGCTGATGTAAACGAGAAGAACAGGAATGGTTACACGCCATTAATAATGGCTTGTAGTAGAGGTAGCTTTGAACTAGTTCTTGAATTTTACATAAAAGGTGCACTCATCAACGATGAAGATAACTGTGGTAGAACAGCTTTAATCAAAGCTTGTGAGAATGGTAATCTAAATATAGTAGAAGCACTGTGTAATATGGGTGCAAATATTAATCATTACGGAGTGGACGGTTTTACAGCTTTGATGAGTGCTTCTTTTTACGGGCATATAGATGTTGTTCGTGAACTCATTTCAAGAGGGGCTAGGATAAATGACAAGATGATTGACGATGATGGTTGGAATGCTCTGATGTGGGCTTGTATGCAAGGACATCTGGATGTAGTTCGTGAACTTTGTGATAAAGGTGTAAATGTACATATGGTATCTGATTCTAACGAAAATGCTATGACAGTTGCTACTGAAAATAATCATTTGGATATAATCTGTGAACTTATACAGAGAGGTGTTATCCTCATTGAGTACGAGGAGGAGAAAGAAGATGGGATGGATTTTGAGGATGAAAAAGGGATGGATTTTGAAGAGCAGGACTAGAAAAATTGTTTTATTTAATCACTAATATAATATTTATATTATTAATGAACCCAAAAGATTCAATGATACGATTAAAAAATGAGCTAGAAGATGTTTCTAGGAAGAATGTAAATAGTCTATTTAGTGTATCACCACAGAATAGAAATCTATTTATTTGGGATGTAAAGTTATTTGGACCTCCTGATACTATTTTTGAAGGTGGTATTTTCAATTGCGAAATTACATTTCCTCCTGAGTACCCAAACAAAGCGCCTCAATTTAAATTTATTGATAACTTATTCCATCCTAATATTTATGAAGATGGTAAAGTTTGTATTTCAATTGCACACGAGGGTGAAGATGTATTTGGTTATGAGAAAATCTCTGAGAGGTGGAGCCCTACACAAACTGTTGAAACTTTTTTGATTAGTATTATTTCTATGTTAGCTTCTCCAAATCTAGAATCACCTGCAAATGTGAATGCATCTATAATGTGGAGAGATAACTTTAGCGAATATAAGAAAATAATTTATAAGATGGTTTCCAAAAGCCAGAGTTAATTTAAAAGAAAATTACTTTAAATTCTTAATAAATGATAATTAAATTACCAATATGTGTTGAAGATAAAATTTTATTTAATAATTTTTTATTAGAAAAGACAAATAATACTTTTACACTTAAAGTATTTAATCGCAACTATGAAAATAAAATAGAAAAAATTAAAGTCCCACTTTGTAATAATTTTGAAGGAATAAGCTATATTGATTTATTCTTTCCTTATGAAATTAAAATTGTAGATAAGAAACTAATCTGTAATAACTTTTTACAAAAAATATTTCTATCAGAAAATGATTTGGAAATTGATTTTTTTATTATACTAGAAAATTATATTATGAAAGAGTATCAAATAGATTTTTTAAAGAAATCCGATTTGGTAATATATGAATATCGAATTTGGAAATATTGGATGGAATACGATGATCATATTGAACCAACTGTTAATTTAAACAAAAAATTATGGGAGGTGATTCAATTATATTTAAATTTTTCTTTATTCTTAATTTATAGAAAACCTGATTTTACAATCAAGACAATTCACGATTATTTAAAAACTAATAAATTAGAAAAGAAAGTTATGAATATAGCTAATATAATTAAGACAATAAAGTTTTCTATATTCTCTAGTAATGAATATTGTTTTAATGATCATTTTTTAAGACAGGCTAAAAATAAAGCTAAATTATCAGAGTTAAAAATTGGTTTCAAGTATTTTATTAAGAATCTAGATGGAAGTAAATTTTTCCAAGTTGAAATTACTGGGATTACTAATAATATTATTCATACAGAAAATAATCAAGCTTTTATCTTTGAAAATTATGAATGGTTTTTCTATATTATAGACATTGATTTTGAAATTATAATGTTTAACTTGATAAAAAATAATAAGGTTTATGAGGATTTGTTTGAAAAAACTAATCTTAAAATAGAAGCAGTTCATGGAAAGAAAATGTTAGATTATTATTTAAATAATAATGAATGTTCACTGATTTACTTTAGAAAGTTTTTTCCAGAGAATTATTCGGACCTTGAAATATTAAAACGGGATAATTATTCAAATACATTTTTTAATTACGTTACTCAAAAGTATTCAAGTCGAGAAGAAATTATAAGTGTATTAAATGTTTTATTTAAGAATTATACTTATCCAATTAAACAAAATAAATGTGATAATAATTTTGACCATATATTATATTATTCTTTTTATCATAGTCAAAAAATATTTAATGAAGATAAACTTGATTCAGCTATTTCAGAAATAATTCCAGTAAAACTTAAAACTTTATATTGTAATTTAATTAATTTATTTTATCAAATTAGTATTCATGATAACTTTCAATTTCTAATTACTAATCAAAAGTTTTATACTGATTATTTACATAGAACCTTAATCAAAATTATATTATATAATAATAAATTATTAACAACAACTTTTATTTTAAATAAATTATCAACGGTTCAAATTACAAAAATTATATCAATTATTAAAAATACTTTTTTGTGTATTGACATTAGTAATAGATTAACTTGGAATAATTTACCTAAAAAATTACATTATTTACAATTTCTTTACGACAATAAGGATATTCTTTTTATTAGTAATAGTTACGGTGACAAATTTAATAGAAACATTATACCAGAGACATATGATATACGATTAAAGAAAGTTATTGAAAGACCCTTTGATATGTTTAAATTTTTAAGAAAGGAAAAGGATTTTGTAAAATGGACTAGATTTATTAGTAGTAGTTTGAATAATTTATTTTATACTCCATTATCATTATCATCAGAAGATTTGCTTCATCTTGGTAAAATTTTATATTTATTAGTAAATGTTAATGAACAAAATGTTAAAGATGAATCTTATTTAAAATTAGTAAATTATTGTCAAAAACATAACAAGTTAATTTTAGATAATACTAGAATTAATATGAAAATAAAAGAAAATTTTCCATATTTGAAAATTAATATAAATTTAGGCTTTTTAGCAAAACATTTAACATTTAATTACGAGGCTCCTATTTTACTAGAAGATGATTTAGAATCTACTCAAGAACTAATGAAAATGGAAGAAAATTTAAGGAAGATAACTAAGAAATATCAAAAGTACAAGTTAAAGTATTCACAGAGTAAGAAGGATACAACGACAGAGTTACCTTTGTCGGAAACTAGTAATAAATAAAGTATAAAGTTTCCTTCGGTTCACCAAGAGCATTCTGCTCTTACCCAGACAAATACTTTATAGTTTTATGTCTTGTAAAAAATTGAAATTTTAAACTTCTATTTCCTATTATAATAAGAGTAATGGATATGTCTACTTCTATTGATTATGATTATTTACTTAATACAAATCTGGCCAATGTGTCGGAAATTCTTAATGAGAAAAATATAATTTTTTCCACACTATTTATATCTGACGTGGATGAGGTGGAGTATGACCACGGAGAGATGGACGGTGGAACAAATTATACTGAAACACGTGTTGTTTGGAGCCAATATCTGATTGCTGTTGAAGAGAAAGACGATGATTACACTTTCTACACCTTTATACGTAATAAGAGTGGTCCCATTAACTTGAGTGTTATGGATAAATACTACAATAAGAAAATAGAGTCATTGAATGAATTTATGAGTCATTATGGCTGCTACGAATACCCACGCGATTTCATCCATAACCTTTCCAAGTCTAATTTTTCAGATTTAAAACAAAAGTTAGAATTAGCTCTTATGGAAGCAGATCTTGAACATATACTCCCTACAGATTTTCATCTCTATGGTTCTGAGCCTAACTTTTTATACGAGATACTAAAGAGTGATTGGAGATTTTTGGAGGAATCACTAAGTAAAATCATTAATATTGTTGGGCAATATGCTCCTTCACAGTTTGCTTACGTTGATGAAAAGGGAAATAACATTTTGATGACTTATTGTGAACACGTTAGTAGTTGGGATAAAGATTTGGCACCAATGGATATTCAAGCTATCATTGACTTTATGCCTCATTCAACTTGTGCTCTCAACAATGATCAGAAAAGTGCTCTAGATTTGGCGAGAGAGAACTTTGCTCAGTTAAGGAAAAAGGATTATTCTTACCATAGTGTCGACTACATTGAAACACTGCTTAAAGTTTAATTTATACACTATATATAATGTATAAAAAAATACTACTTGCCTTTTTAATTTATTCCTACTTTTTCTGTAATCTTGGAAATACTTGTTTTAGAATTAATTCAGATAACATTAAAGTCTTTAGCATTGTTCCTCTTTTAACCGAGGGAATATATGGTCCACTAAGGAGTGCTTTGTTATTATTGTATTACAATGGAATTCCTACATTTTTATTTTATGTATTTGATTCATTTACACATTTACATAATATTTATGGGGCTTTGTTGTTTGTGTTTTATGGGTGTGCGGTTTTCGAATTAAATTTTTAGTTTGAAATCATAAAACTCCAATTTTTCACGTAGCGTCATTGTTTTGGGTAGATACAAACACATAGTAAATTATTTTTTTAATTATAAATTATAAAAATAATATGTGATTTATAATGCTATTTATAAAAGTAGATTATTGACGTTTTTTGACAAAATAGTATATATGTAACATTCATGTAACAGTATATTTTTTTATAAATTATAAAAAGTATTTTATTTTTTACTGGATAAACTTTTCTATTTTTTAAAGGTCGAGTCCGGCGACTTTCTGACGCGTAAATTCTCTCTCTCCCGTTAAAATGTGAACTCACATAGTGAACTATTTTTTAATAATATAAAAAAAATCATTTAAGAAAATAATATATACTTTATTATAATAAGTGAACTCACATATATGTCGTTTATATGTAAACATTGTAATAAAGAGTACTCATCTCAGTCTTCAAGAAGTAATCACATCAAAATATACCACTCAGCAGAAATAGACAAAAAATCAGCATCTACCCATCAGCATAAAATAAACAAAATATCATCTTCAAAAAAAGAAGAAGTAGGCGATTTTAAATGTAAAAATTGTGATAAAATTTATAATCATTATCAAAGTAAATGGCGTCACGAAAAAGATTGTAAAGTTAAAAAGATAGAAATTGATGATAAAGATTTTAAATTAAAAAAAATGGAAGAAGAATTTTCTGAATATAAAAAACAAATGGAAGCACAAAGAGAAAAAGACAAAGAAGATTTTAAAAACCTCCTCCAAAAATCCCTAAAAATCCATCCCAAAACCCTCAATAAAATAAACAATCAATTAAATAATAACGGTACCATTAACAACATCACCATCATCCAACTCGGACAAGAAAATCTAAGTGAAATTCTCAACACTAGACAAAAGAAGAACATTTTAAATCGTCAAGCAATGAGTCTAAATGACTTGGTAGATTTAGTCCACGTTTCCGGAAAATATAAAGAATTCCAAAATGTTTATATTACTAATCTTCAAAGTACTTTTGCATATAAATTTGACGAAAAGGCAAATAAATTTATTGCTGTTAACAAAAATGAATTACTAAACGATTTAGTAGATTCTCGTATGTATGATATTGAAAAGTTCTATGAAGAAATCTGTCCTGACTTGGAACCTCATAGAGCTGAACAAATTAAAAGATTTATAGATCGAATGGGTGACGAAGAAGATGAATTAAAAGGAATTAAAAAAGAGGAAATTAAGTTAATTTTATATAACAATAAAGATAAAATTATGCCAAAAGATGATATAGTAGTATGAAAAAAATTGTATAATATTATTAATATTATTAATAATATTATCATATAAAATGCATAAACACTTACAAGCATTAAAACTAAAACCAGAAACATCTAAGACCGGTT